>Ga0180732_1000761_pt1 | contig 24023 bp, 29 predicted proteins | sample KR11_01MetaG_FD_148674 | JGI IMG/M metagenome (GOLD analysis project Ga0180732, IMG submission 148674) | Groundwater microbial communities from the Olkiluoto Island deep subsurface site, Finland - KR11_0.1 MetaG | ecosystem: Environmental > Aquatic > Deep subsurface > Groundwater | place... | reverse complement strand
TAGAGGTTGAATCTAAAGTGCATTACATCACCGTCTTGTACAATGTACTCTTTGCCTTCAAGTCTCATTTTACCGGCTTCTTTTGCTTTAGCTTCACCACCGAGTTCGATAAAGTCTTTGTACGCAATAACTTCTGCACGGATAAAACCTTTTTCAAAGTCATTATGTATGGCTGCTGCCGCTTTTGGAGCAGGAGTGTTTTTACGGATAGTCCAGGCACGAACTTCTTTAACACCGGCAGTAAAGTAGCTCATAAGACCGAGTTTGTCAAAACCTTTATGAATAATTTGCTCTAAACCTGATTCTTCAACACCAAGATCTGCCAAAAATTCATTCGCTTCTTCTTCGCTGAGACCGATGAGTTCTTCTTCTATTTTTGCACAAAGTTTGATGATTTCACAGTTATTTTTTGCAGCGTGTTCTTTGAGAGCCACTACATACTCGTTATCTTCAAGCAGTCCGTCTTCATCAACGTTTGCTCCGTACATAATCTCTTTATTTGTCAAAAGACGTGTCTCTTGCATGAGCTGTTTGTACTCATCACTCGTAGAGTTTTTGAAATTAATTGCAAGATTTCCCTCACCTAAAAACTCTAAAAGCTCTTCTGCAAGTTCGAGCATTGCTTTGGCAGTTTTTTCTGTTTTAGCTTGTTTTTTGAGTCTCTCAATACGGTTTGAAAGTACTTCTATGTCAGCCAAAATAAGCTCACCTTCAATAATTTCAACATCACGTAAAGGATTTATACTTCCTTCGTTATGTACAATATTGTCATCTTCAAAACATCTGACAATCTGAAGAATTACTTCTGTTTCACGAATGTTTGAGAGAAATTTATTTCCTAAACCTTCACCCTTGCTCGCGCCTTTTACGAGACCTGCAATATCTACGAAGTCTAAAGTAGAATACTGAATTTTTTCAGGATTGACGATTTTTGCGAGTGCGTTTAATCTCTTGTCCGGAACCGGAACAATCGCCTTATTTGGCTCTATTGTACAAAATGGATAGTTTGCAGCTTCTGCGTTTTGTGCTTTTGTGAGTGCGTTGAAAGTTGTTGATTTACCTACGTTTGGAAGTCCTACCAGACCTATTGCTAATCCCATTGTAACCCTTTATAGTGCTTAATTAATAATTATGCAATAATAGCTAAACTTTACTTGGAGTTTTTATAAGTGGGACTCTTGGAGAGTGTTTTCTCTTAGAGCATTTCTTGCAGTTTTATCTACAAGTGAAAACACCTTGTCAATTTCATCTTTAAACTCTTTTTTCTTATGTCCTTTGATTTTACTAAATTCGCATTTGTGAAGGTCTGTAAAAATATAAAATTCTTTATAAAGGAGATGGTTTTTTATCTCTTTACCGGTTTTGGACTTGTAGTTATTTTGTTCAAATTTTTCTCTTCTTGACATTAAGCTGAGTATATTTTGACAATCTGTGTAGACAAGAACCGGGAAGAGTTTTATATCTATTTCTTTGAAAGCCCAAAGCAGAGTTTCTAACTCTAATTTTGTTGAAGAGGTATGTTCAAATTTTTTTGTTTGAATATTTTGTAAAGAAGCAGGGCAGAAGATATTATCTTTTTGTAGAAGTAAATAGGCTCCAAAGCCCACCTGCGTTTGAGGATTTGCACTCCCGTCCGTAAAAAGGAGGCTTTTAGACATGCAAAAGCTTATTGATATATTTTTGCATTATGTTTTAACCAACCATCGATATGGCGTTTTTTAGGGTCATGATGCGTCCAGTGCACTACGCCGCCTTTGGCATTGTATTCATACTCACCGTAAAACGCAAGTGTGTCGCCTTTTTTAAGCGTATTTATTCTTGGCGCCAAGTCTATATTGTGAGCAATTAGGAGCGTTTGTCCTGAGTCTAAACGCAAAAGAATTTTTTGGTGTTTGTGGCCATTTGTATCGTCTTTGAGTAAACGCAGTACAATGCCTGAACCGCTGACTTGTACATTACTTTGTTGTTTGCTAAAAGCTTCTTCAACAGAAGATAGTTTCTCAATAGAATTTTTTTCTTGAAATTCTTGATATTGTTGTTTTTCTTGGCTATTTGTAAAGTAGTTAAAGAGAAAGAGTCCAAGGACAAGAAGAAGTCCGAGGAGTCTATTGAAATTGTTTTTGCTTAGCATCAGCAGTTTATTTTATATTTTTTAAAAAATCACTTATCATTCTAACGCCGGCACCTGTCGCACCGTAAACATTACAGTCCCAAGGACTTTCAGTATATGCCGAACCTGCAATGTCAAAGTGAAGCCATTTGTTCTTGTTCTCTTCTTTGATGAATTTATCTAAAAAAAGACCCGCTGTAATAGCACCGCCGTAAGGTTTTGACGAAGTATTGGAGATGTCCGCTATTTCACTTTTAAGCAGTTTTTTGAGATGTTTGTTAAAAGGCAATGAACCGACAAGTTCTCCAGAGTTGTTTGCCGCTTCAAAGATATTGTGCTTAAGTGCGTTTGAATGCCCCATTATTCCCGTTGTATACTGCCCAAGAGCGACCATACATGCACCCGTAAGTGTTGCAAAGTCAAAAATGTAATCAGCTTTTACTTTTTCCTGTGCATAATCAAGAACGTCAGCTAAGACCAAACGTCCTTCAGCATCTGTATTTCGTACTTCAATTGTCGTACCGCTGCGAGCTACTAAAACATCATCAGGCTTGTATGCATCGCCGCCAATCATATTTTCAACCGCTCCGATGAAGGCATGGATTTCAACATCTAGTTTTAATTCACTTGCTGCTTTAATCATTCCTAAAACACCGCATGCTCCGGCTTTGTCCATTTTCATAGTTACCATAGAAGCAGCCGCTTTAAGGCTGAGTCCGCCACTGTCGTAAGTCAAACCTTTCCCTACTAAAGAGATGATTTTCTTTGCATTTTTAGGTTTATATGTTAAGTGAATAAGTTGGCTTTCATGTCTAGAAGCACGTCCGACAGCTAACATTGAGTGCATTTTTTGTGCATCCATCTCTTTTTCACCTAAAATTTCACATGAAAGATTATTCTCTTTTGCTAACTCTTTTGCAAGTTTTGCAAACGCAGGAGGGTTTAAATCTTCAGGTATTTCGTTAACGATGTCACGTGTAAAGTTCGTCGCGTTTGCAACGATGAGAGCTTCGTTAAAAATTTTATCCATACTCGCATAATCGGCTGAACCTGCAGAAAAAGTTATTTTTTTAAGCGCTGCTTTTTTTGGCTCAGATTTATATTTTGTGTATTCATAACCGCCAAGCACAATCCCTTCAAGCAGAGCAGGCAAAAGTGTCTCCGTTTCACATAAGATCTTAACACTTTTATAGTTTGAAGTTTTGAGTGTTTTTATAGCACAGCTTGCAGAACTTCTTAAATCATCACCTGCAGCACTTTCCACACCGCAAAAAAGCATTCCAAGTTCATGAAAAAAACATAAAGAATCCTGTTCCGCTTTAAAACCTGCTTGTGTTAGAAGCTTATGTTGTGCATGAGATTTCAATTCATCAGCGTTTAAAAACGCAACCAAGATATCTGATTCTATTTCATCAATACTTTTTTTAGACAGTTTAATATTCATAATAATTTTTCCTCTTTTAGTCAAAATGTAGTAAATCTTTTGCTTGAATCATATCTTTGTCACCACGGCCGGAGACGTTGACAATAATAAGTTTGTTCTTTATATTTGGCAGTTTTTTAAGGTATGCAATCGCGTGAGCGCTCTCAAACGCAGGAATGATTCCCTCTTTTTGTGAAAGCCAAACAAAGGCATCGAGTGCTTCTTGGTCTGTTATATTGTCATAGCTCACAGACTTATTGTCTTTATGAAAAGCGTGTTCAGGCCCAATTCCAGGGTAGTCAAGTCCGGCAGAAATTGAATGTGCTTCTTGAATCTGCCCATCTTCATCTTGAAGCAGATAACTCATTTGTCCATGTAAAACACCGGGACGTCCTTTTTCTAAAGAACAGCCGTGCTTGTCGGTTTCAACACCAAGTCCGCCGGCCTCTATGCCAATACATTGAACGCCTTCATCTTCTAAAAAGTGTTGAAATGCGCCTATTGCGTTTGAACCGCCGCCTATACAAGCAATGACATGATCCGGCAGACGATTTTCTTTTTCTAAAATCTGAGCTCGGGCTTCCCAGCCGATAATAGCCTGAAAGTCCCTTACCATCATTGGGTAGGGGTGCGGACCGGCAACCGTGCCTATGATGTAAAATGTATCTCTTGCGTTTGTTACCCAGTGTCTGATTGCATCATTCATAGCGTCTTTAAGTGTTTTTGAACCGCTTTGAACAGAGTGTACTTTTGCGCCTAAAAGCTTCATGCGAAATACATTGAGTTCTTGGCGGGCAACATCTTTTGCACCCATGAAAATCTCACATTGAAGTCCAAGCAGAGCAGCAATTGTTGCAGTAGCAACACCGTGTTGTCCGGCACCTGTTTCTGCAATGACTTTAGAATAACCTAAACGCTTCGCCATAAGACCCTGAGCAATAACGTTGTTTACTTTATGTGCTCCGGTATGGTTTAAATCTTCGCGTTTTAAGTAGATTTTTGCTCCAAGCTCTTTAGAGATGTTGTTGGCGAAATAAAGAGGAGAAGGGCGTCCGACATAGTCTTTAAGATAGCCGTCAACTTCTTGCCAAAAATTTTTGTCAAAACGGATTTCTTCATACTCAACTTTAAGTTTTAAAAGTGCCGGCATAAGTGTTTCAGGAACATATCTGCCGCCAAAAATTCCAAAATGTCCGTTTTCATCCGGATCAAATTTTGATTTGCTTGGAATATACATTATTTTACCTCAATAAGTGAATAGACTTCAGTCTGTTCTTGTAATTTTTTTTGTCCATCTAAGAAGCTGAGTCCCAAGATGAAACATGCTTCAACACATAAAGCTCCAGCCTTGTTGATGAGTTTCGCAGCTGCGTTAGCTGTTCCACCTGTGGCGATAAGATCATCTATAAGAAGAACTCTCGCATTTTTTGTATCTTTAAAAGCATCTAAGTGGATTTCCACTTCATCTACACCGTATTCTAAAGAGTATTTTTCACTGATAGTTGTGTATGGCAATTTGCCTTTTTTTCTTATAGGAACAAATCCGATTCCTAGCATCTGTGCGAGCGCTGCACCAAATATAAAACCTCTTGCATCAATGCCGGCAACATAGTCAAGATTGTATTCTTTGTATTTTTGGTACAAATGATTCATTAAAACCCCATAGGCTTCTTTGTCATTTAAAAGTGTTGTAATGTCTTTAAAAACTATGCCGGGTTTTGGAAAATCTTTAATATCTCTGATTGAGTTTTCAATTATTTTTCTTTCGGTGTTGCTAAGTGTCATTGTTTCCTCCTCTTATAATAAAGCATCTATTCTGCTTTCTAGAGCTTTAATCTTACCGTTAAGACGGTCAGTCTCTTGTCTGTGCTTTGAGTTTCTTTGTTTGAGAACTTTAAGTTCATTTCTGAGCTTTGCAAGTTCTTCACTTAAGATATCAACATTACCAAGTGCTCTTTGGAGCTGTATTTGGTATTTTCGTATAAGAATCTCCGCTTCTTTGAGCGTGAGTTTCATTAAGTCGTTGCCTCTTTTTTCTTTGCTTGTGATGCTTTTAAAATAATACATCTTCACAAAGAGATAGACAGACAACATCGAGAGTATTGTTAAAAGTGACCATTCCCAAAACATAAACTAATCCTTTTATCTAACTATATATTTTCTATTTTCTCAACTCTACCACAGTGACGGCCACCTTCAAAGCTGCCGGCAATCCATGCATCTAAAATTGACTCTGCAACGCCGCGACCGATAATACGCTCACCAAAACATAAAATGTTTGCATCATTGTGTCCACGGGCAACCGAAGCAGTATATGCATCATGGCAGAGTGCCGCACGAATACCTGCATGACGATTTGCTGCCATACTCATACCAATACCCGATCCGCAGATAAGAATACCATGGGCTGAACTATCCTCTAAAACGCTGGTTGCAACTTTGTGTGCATAATCCGGGTAATCAACTCGCTCTTTGTTGAATGGTCCCAAATCAACAACTTCATGACCTTTTTCTTTTAAAAGTTCAACTGTATAATCTTTTAAGTCAATGCCGGCATGGTCTGTCGCTATGTAAAATTTCATTTCATTCCTTTTTATGATGTTAATAATTGAAGTATTGTACTTACAGGAAGTATGAGCAGGTAATCTTTAAGTGGTGTCATAAGCACAACCAAAACGATAATAATACCGTATCGCTCATTTTTGTAGAAAAACTCAGCGACTGCGTTTACTTTATATTTGAGCGCGAGGTGCATTAAAAAATGTGCTCCGTCAAATTGCGGAATAGGGAGCAGATTAAATACCCCTAAAACAACATTAATAATGAGAATTTGATAGACAAGCATATAGGAAAATATATAAACTAAACTATCAGCCGATGTCGGTCTGTCCATAGCAACCAAAACGATAGAAGCAAAAACTGCAAGAGTGAAGTTGTAGACAATACCTGCCAGGTCAACTTGCATAGCTCCATTGTAGCCTGCGTTTCTTATGACAGTTGCAGTGTTAATCGGAACAGGTTTTGCCCAGCCGAATAAAAATCCGCTCTCACCGCCAAGAAGCATAGGCAAAAAGTACATAGTAGCAGGAACAATAATAGTTCCGACCAAATCAACATGAATGAGAGGATTAACAGAGAGTCTCCCGGCATTTTTGGCTGTATGATCTCCGTACACGTAAGCAACCCAGCCATGCATAATTTCATGACCGATGATAGCTATTGCAAGAGCAAGAACAGCGACGGCAATTTTGAGTATATCAATAGATTCCATGGTCATCTTTTTGCGTTTTAAGTCTCTCTTCTCTAGCTAAGTCTAAATGAAGAGGTTCTTCTAAATCTGTTGGCGTTTTACCAACTCTATCCCATCTTATTTCCCAGTTTTCACTGATGGAGAAGTAGATGAACCAAGGTGTGCCTTCAATGTTATCATAAGGTACTGCACCCCAGAAACGGCTATCGTTTGAGTGGTCGCGGTTGTCACCCATCATGAAATACTCATCTTCTTGAACTTTGAGCGGATTAACATAAAAAAGAGGAAGCGGGTACTGTCCGTTGTTAATGATTTTATCATCATGATGAATGCCCGGATGCTCTTTCATATAAGGATTTTTAACCCAGACTTTGTCTAAAATAGTTACAGTCTCATAACCTTTAAAGTTTTCCAAAATCCACTCGTTTCCTTCATGATGATGCAGATACAAATCTTTGTTGTCTACAAAAAGCTCATCTCCCGGAAGTGCTACACAGCGTTTAACGAAATGCTGTTTAACATTGTGCGGATAGCGAAATATGATAATGTCGCCACGAGAAGGTTTGTCCCCGTCTATTAAACGCAACTTGTCGCTCCATGGCATAATGGAAAGCTCTAAAAATGGTATATGAGGCATAGAGATGCCGTAAGCAAACTTTTTGGCAAAAAGATGGTCTCCTACAAGAAGAGAGTCTTTCATTGAGCCTGAAGGAATTCTAAACGCCTGAGCTATGAAGAAAATAACAAAAAGAACTATAATTATAGTTCCTGTCCATGAGTTGGAAAATTTATACGCTTTATGCAAGGTTTTTTTCATTTAGTTCTTTTCTTTATAATTTAGTTTTGCAGCTTTGAGGGTATTGCTTAAAAGCATTGCAATTGTCATTGGTCCGACACCACCCGGAACTGGCGTGATATAAGAGCATTTTTGTGCAACATTTTCATAATCAACATCGCCTACAAGCTTACCGTTTGCAGCTCTGTTAATCCCGATGTCAACAATAATTGCCCCATCTTTTACCATATCTTCTTTTATGAGGTTAATAACACCGACACCCACTAAAAGTACGTCTGCATTAAGGGTGTGTTTTTTCAGGTCATCTGTAAAAATATGACAAATTTCAACGGTTGCGTTTGCGTTTAAAAGCAGGGCAGCCATCGGTTTTCCGACAATATTCGAGGCACCGACAACTACGCAGTTCTTTCCTTTAACATCTATGTCGTACTCTTTTAAAAGTTCCATAACACCAAGCGGCGTACATGGAACAAAGCCGTCAAGTCCGGTTGTCAGTCTTCCAACATTATAAGGGTGAAAACCGTCTACATCTTTGCTTGGATCTACAAGCTCTAAAATTTTTGTGGTATCTATTTGTGATGGAAGCGGAAGTTGAATTAAAATTCCGTCTATATTTGGGTTGTTGTTCATCATTTTTATAGTATTTTCAATAGCATCTTGTGAGATATCTTCCGGCATTTCATGCGTTACAGAATAAAATCCGACACGGTCGCAAGCTTTCTTTTTCATGTTTACATATGCCGCACTTGCAGGGTCCTGTCCCACTAGAATAACAGCTAATCCAGGCACCGAACCCGATCTGCTCTTTAATTCTTTTACACCGGCTTGAACATTGAGTTCTATTTTTTGTGAAAGTGTTTTTCCATCAAGAAGTGTCATTTAAACCCCATAAATAAATTTTCTATTATAATATCGTTTAAATGATAAAAGGTCGCTTTGAGATGAGATATATACTTTTTTTAACCCTGCCACTGCTTTTGTGTGCGAAAACTACTTTTATAACCCAAGAAGAGTATGCGGCACAGCTCTATAAAAACCCCAGAGGTATCGGCTGTCAGCACTGTCACGGAGAAAAAGGCGAGGGGAAAATAGTTGCTAAATACATACACAAAAATGTGGAAAAAAGCTTTCGCGGTCCAATAATTAACAATCTTGATTATGCTACTTTTCATAAGGCTTTAAATAAAAGACTCGACAGTATGCCTCGTTACTTTTTAACGCCAAAAGAGATAAGTGCACTTTATTTTTATCTTAATGAAGATGAGTTGAAAAAAGCAAAAGAAGCGAAAAAAGCAAAAGAAGAGCAAGAAAAGAAAAAACTACAAGAAGCAAAAGAAGCGAAATTAGCAACAGCAATAAAAAAAGTGCAAGAAGTAAAAGTAAGCCCAGAGGTAAAAGAAGAAAATACGACGACAAAGATGCAAGCGCCAGCAGTAAAAGAAACGCAAGAAGCACCAGAGATAAAAGATATTAAAGAGATGTTTAAAGAAGCAACGGAGGGAAAAAATGCAAAATGAATTTCTTGAAAAAGTAGAAGAAGCTTATATAAAACGTGATTTACAGGCACTCGATGCGCTTGCTAGCCCGCGAGCAAGAACTATCAATACAAACAGTGGCTTTACATCAGTGCTGATGCTGTCGTGCAACAATATAAAGCATTTAAGCAAAATAGAAGAGCTCGAAGCTGACTGTATTATGCTTAACCTTGAAGACGGCGTAAGCAAGGAAGATAAACCTTACGCTCTTGTTATCTGTGCAATTTTTCTCTCCTTGCATCAAAAATCAGAGAAGAAACTTGTAGTAAGGGTAAATGCTCTGGAAGAGGGTGGCTACGAAGAGATTACTTACCTAAATCAGTTTTCGCCAGATGCGGTGCGAGTTCCAAAAATAAAAAATACTCAAGAAGTGAAAAATGTTTTAGCACTTTTAAATAATAAGACAGAATTGCATCTTTCAATAGAAACAGCGCAGGCGTGGCATAATCTTTCTGCACTGGCAGTAAATCAGAAAGTAACTACTTTTTATCTTGGTATCTTAGACCTTTTTGCAGATATGAAACTTTCACATCATCTTATAGACAGGCATAATCCGACCATGCTGTATATGCTCTCTCATTTTCTCATCACCTGTAAATCTGTGGGTGTGAAGCCTGTCTCTTTCGTATATCAGGATTATAAAAATCTCATAGAATTTGGTAAGTGGGTTTCCTTGGAAAAATCTATGGGCTACAATGCCAAGGGGTGCATTTCTCCCAAGCAGGTTGAAATGGTAAATCTCATGTTTGTAAATGAAGAAGCGCAGATAAACAGAGCCAAAATTATCATCAAACTTTTTGAAATGCATCAAGAGATGGGAGTGACAGGTTTTGTGGATGAAGAGTATGGCTTTATAGATGAGCCAATCTATAAAGGAGCATTAGCTCTTTTAGAGAATTCTGATTAGTAATTGGCTAAATTGTAAAAAACATTATAGCGGATAAGAATCTTTTCAGTTGGTCTCGGATATCTGCTGTATGCATATTCTATCGTCTCTTGCGTGGTATCATCAAGAACGTAGTAACCGCTTTTTTTGAGAAATTTGAAGTCTGTCATATCTCCGTTTGGGTGTAAATAAAACTCAATAATATTTGTTTTGTTGACATTGAGATTTTCTTTGATGTTCACTCTTGCAACGCGTGTCAGAACCTGCTGCGTTATTCTTCTCATAACTTCCTGATTGTCAATCAAATACTGCTGTTGTCCAGGCGTCATTTTTCCAAATTCATCACCGTATAACTCTTTAATATTTTGGGAAATATTCCCGCCGGAGGATGTCTTTGTTTCTTCTTTAACTACTTCTTGGGCAGATTTATCCTGAGAAAGAATGTCAAAAAGTGAATCCTCTTTTTTTTGCTCTTTTTTTGGTTTTGGTATTTCAAGCTTTGGTTCTATGAGCGGTATATAAGGCTTTTCAGGTGGTAAAGGCTCTGTTTTTGGCTGTTCAACGGGCTTCTCTTTAGGTTTGCTTGGTTTTGTCTCTTTGTTGAGTTGTGTTGGTTTAGGCTGTTTTGTTGGGGTGTGAGTAATTAGAGGCTGTTCAACTATTTCTTTGAGTTGAGAACCTTTTGGCATTGGCGGAGCAATCGGCATTGGCTCTTGTTTTGGTTCTTCTTTAGGAAGTCCTGATTCTTTGTGCTTAATCGGCATCTCTTTAAGAGAAATTTTTATTTTTTGTTCTTCTTCTTTTGGCTGGGTTTTTTTCATCTCAGGAGTCATCATTCCAAGAATCCAAAATAAAAGCAAAAAAACAAAGTGGATAAGAAGCGCCACAAAAAGCGCAAAAGTAGATCTGCTCAAGCAAGTTCCATATATTAGAATCTAACCTTACACACTTTTCTCCTCTATCAGAAAGATAGTGGTAGCTTTAGGGGGTTGTAGGGACATATTGTCCCTGCCACTTTATGGGCTTTGCTCATAAAGTGCGTAACATTAGTGATTATTTTGCGAATTATAGCCAATATAAATTAATCGTAGTTCGCTATAATAACAAAAATATTTACAAGGTTTAAGAATGAGTACAGAAGCATCAATAAAGGCATTTGAAGAAGCGCAGAGTTTAATTCCGGGTGGGGTGAATTCCCCTGTAAGAGCATTTAAAAGTGTTGGAGGAACTCCTCTTTTTATAGCAGAAGGAGAAGGTGCGTATTTAACAGATATTGATGGCAATAAGTATGTAGACTTTGTTCAAAGCTGGGGACCGCTTATATTTGGGCACAGAGATGAAAGTATAGAAAACGCAGTTATAAACGCAGTCAAACACGGATTGAGCTTTGGTGCTCCAACAGAAGCAGAAACAGAGCTGGCAAAACTAGTTATTTCATTTTTTGATTCTATTGAAAAAGTCAGATTTGTAAGCAGCGGTACTGAAGCTGTAATGAGCGCTATTCGCCTTGCCCGCGGTTTTACAGGACGTGATGATATTGTGAAATTTACAGGGTGTTATCATGGACACAGTGACTCGCTATTAGTTCAGGCCGGAAGCGGTGCGGCTACATTTGGAAACCCAAGTTCTCCCGGTGTTCCTGCAGATTTTACAAAACATACACTTTTAGCTGAGTATAACAATATTGAGAGTGTAAAAAAATGTTTTACAGATTCTAAAGATATTGCCTGTGTTATCATTGAACCGATTGCCGGAAATATGGGGCTTGTCCCGGCTGATAAAGAGTTTTTGGCAGAGTTGAGAGAGCTGTGTGATGCAAATGGCACGCTTCTGATTTTTGATGAAGTTATGAGCGGCTTTCGCGCTTCTATTAATGGGGCTGAGTCTATTACGGGAACCAAACCAGACATTGTGACACTCGGAAAAGTAATCGGCGGCGGTATGCCTGTTGGCGCTTTTGGAGCAAGAAAAGAGATTATGTCAATGCTCTCACCTGAGGGTCCGGTTTATCAGGCAGGAACACTCAGCGGAAACCCGGTTGCAATGGCCGCAGGTCTTGCAGCACTTACAAAACTTAAGCAAAACGCAAGAGTTATGGCAGTCCTTGAAGCAAGAGGAAAAAGACTTGTTGAAGGAATGCAAAACGCTGCAAAAGAGTGCGGAATCACTATGCAAATCGATGTAAGAGGCAGTATGTTCGGGTTTTTCTTTAACGAAAAACCGGTAAAAAATTTCGCCGATGCCTGCAATTCAGATGCAGCTCTTTTTGCGAAATTTCACTCTATGATGCTCAGAGAAGGTTTTTATTTCGCCTGTTCACTTTATGAGACTGGTTTTATTTCAACTGCTACAACAGATATGATGATTGAAGATACGATAGCTGCAAGTGCGAGAGTGTTTAAGGAGATAACAAATGGATAATAAGGTGAATGGCGAAGAAGAACATAAACCAAGAATAAAACCAATTATAGAGGCGGCAGACAGCCTCTCTTTGGGAATTTCTATGGTTGTAGCAGTTCTTATGGGTGTTGGCATAGGTTTTTTACTTCGTTCATTAACTGGTATAGGCTGGCTTTTATGGGTAGGTGTCTTCATTGGTATTGGCGCGGCGATTTTAAATGTTTACAAGGCATACTCAAAACAGTACAAAGTAATGCAGGACTTAGCGAAAGAGCCTCGTTATGCCATGAAAAAACAGCTCCAAGACAATGATGACGATGAGGATTATGGTGAAAAAAACTATTAGTCTTCTTATTGGCTCAGAGCTTTTCATAGTAGCTACAAATCTCATCTCATTTGAGTTTTATATCAATTTTCAAATAGCGTTTTTGAGTGCTGCATTTATACTTTTTGGCTCGATGTATGCTTATAAAAAAATGATAAATACGCAGATAGACAATAATAATATTGCGAACGAAAAGAGAGATCTGCTCGATGAGATAGAAGACCCGTATGAGTTGTATAATGATGAGCCGCTGAATGAAGCTCCGTATGAAGAGTTAGACTTAAGAGAGATAGTTAAAGAAGAAAAAAAGAAGATAAAAACACTTTCTCTCAGCAGTGCAAAGCATGGTGTAAAAGGCGGGTTGTCTGCGTTTAGGCTTGTGCCTTATGTTTTTTTGGTGTTGGGTTTTATAGCACTTAAAAATAATGAGCTATTAAATATCGGGGTCTATCTTGGTGCATTGTTACCGGGAATGATTGTAGGGTATTTAAGCGCAAAAGAGATTTTAAACTAGTTAAATCTCTTTGCTTGTTATCATCGGAATGTTGATGGTAATGCCGTTTTGAACTTCAATGTAATAACCGCTCTCTTCAACAAAGTTTTTTAATTCTGTCAGCTTATTCTTGTTCATATTTTTAGCATTAATTTCTATAGAAAAAATACTGTATTTTTTATTCTCAAATTTAATATGTTCACCGATTCTATAAAAAACTCTTGTAAGAATCTCTTCATTCTCTTTAAAACAATCATACATTTTATTTAAAATTTTAATAATTTTGTTGGAATTTAAAACAATACTGGGAATAGTAGGGTCAAAGTCCTTGACGAAATGTATTTTTGAACTTATTGAGTTTGTTGAGATACACAGGTCTATAAGGGTGTAGATATTCGTAAGTTCGCCATCCGCCGTTTTAGGGTTTGTGATTTTAAAAACAGGAGATTGATAGAGTTTAATCCCAATCTGCTCTTCATTTTCATAACCGACTGTTAAGCCGAAAAATTTGTATCTTCCAAACTCAAGTTCCATAAATGTCGTTTTAAAACCAAAGTTTACACTTGCACAGGACGTGGCTAATTCAAAAAGTTCGTGCATTGACGCAAACCCCAAAAGAAATTGGGCTTCTGCGTTTAGAGAGTTTATTTTTCCATTTGTGTTGAAGAGTATGAAAGGGTTGTAATCATATTCTAACCACTGTTGTTCAAAAGTCATGTTCGGTTTTCTCTAATCTTCTATATAATTTTTAAGTTTACGTCCAACTTTTGGGTGTTTGAGTTTTTTAATAGCACTTGATTCAATCTGACGAACTCTCTCACGTGTTACATTGAGTTCTTTTCCTATCTCTTCTAGTGTTCTGTCACTTTCATCATCCATAATTCCAAAACGCAGTTTTATAACCGCTTTTTCTCTTTCGTTGAGTTGTTCTAGAACGTGCTCAATCTGAACTCTCAAATCATCTTTTAAGATGGCATCTGATGGAGAAACTGAAGTTTTATCTTCAATAAAGTCACCAAATCTGCCATCTTCTTCGCTACCGATTGGTGCTTCAAGAGAGATTGGCTCTTTAGTGATTTTTATAACGTTTTTAACTTTCTCAACAGATAAACCGACTTCTTCTGCAATTGTCTCAACATCCGGCTCTTTCCCATGTTCTTGAAGGTGTTTACGCATAATTTTGTTAATGCGGTTAATAGTTTCAATCATGTGAATAGGAATACGTATCGTTCTTGCCTGATCAGCGATAGCACGTGAAATAGCCTGACGAATCCACCAAGTGGCATAGGTAGAGAATTTGTAACCTTTTTGGTATTCAAATTTGTCAACCGCTTTCATAAGACCGATATTTCCTTCTTGAATTAAGTCAAGGAAAGGAAGACCTCTGTTTGTGTAGCGTTTCGCAATAGAAACAACAAGTCTGAGGTTTGATTTTGCCATTCTTGTTTTAGAAATTTCAGAAATATTTTTACCGCGTTTAATCTGCTCCAAAATATCTGCCAATTTTTCAGGTTCCATGTCAAAACTGTTTTTGGAAGCCTCTTTAGTTTGAACAAGCTTTTTAATCTCCATATAGGTACTTACCATAGTAGCCTCTGGAACCATATTCGCAATATCTTCTTTTGTCAGGTCACTGATTTTTGCAACCAAAACTTTATGGTTTGCTTTGAGTGTTGCGTTAAAAAGCGGGAGTTTATACTCAAGACGTTTGAGCTCTTTATCGTAGCCGTCATCACTTTTAAGCGCAGTTTCCATAGCTTTTACAAGTTCATTGATAAGCTTTGAAGTTGGCCCAAGTTCAAGAAGTTTTTCTTTTAAGATACTTTTTTTGTATGTTAAATTTAAAAAGAAGCTTACTATTTCTTCTGTAATTTCTCCATCTAACTCTTCGGGCATTTTTTCAGTGGATTTTGTCCAGTCTTTTTTTGCTTTCTCAAGAGCTTTAAAGCTTATAGACACTTTTTCTACTCTTGTTTTATCTTTTACAGAAAGAGGTTTTTCACTAGGCTCTTTCTCATCACCGTCGTCATCGCTTTCATTCTCATCATCACTGTCATCATCGTTTTCGTTGTCATCTTCAAAGCTTTTAAAAAGCTCTTTAACACGTCTTTCACGATTAATTAGAGGATCTTTATAGTCAAGGATGAAGTCTATAAGATAAGGTACAGAACATATAGCATCTATGATAATGCCTTCACCGCGTTCTATAGTTTTTGAAATCTCTATCTCTTCTTCTTTTGTTAAAAGAGGGATTTGCCCCATTTCGCGAAGGTACATACGAACTGGAGAGTCAGAACGTGACCATTCAAGAAGCTCATGTTCTTTTAAAATGTCAAATTTATCTGACTCGTTGTCTTCGATCATTTTTCTTTGAGCATCACGCTGCGCCTGTGCTTCTCTGTCATTTAAAAGTTTTGCATGCTCAGAAGATGTGTAAAGACAGGCTTTATGTTTTACTACAAGTTTGTGAATTGCTTTAGCTTGGGCAGAAGTTGGTTGTTTGTCGAAGAGTTCAATAAGGGATTCATAAGTAGAACAATCTTTAGATTTTTTACTTGTGAAAAATGTTTCTATGGCTTGATTGAGTTCTTTTGCAGTCATATAGCAGTATGCTCCATAGTTTTAAGGATTTTTGAAGAGTGGATTATACCCAAATCACATTAAAGACAGCTTGGATATAAAATATTTTATTTTAAAAAATGTATTTGAGATACGCAGTTTATTTTTGGAACACTCTTTGCTGTGAAATAAAAAATATCCAAATAAGGGATGACATATGCAAACAGGCTATTACAGTTCAGCTGCAGGAATGGTGACACAGTTCAACCGTCTTGAGACGATTGCCAATAATCTTGCAAACGTAAACAGTGCCGGCTTTAAAGAAGATAACCTTGTTGTAGGGGACTTTATGCGTCTTTACAAAGAGAGCCGAGATGAACTTCCAAATGAAAATCATAGTGTTGCTGGAGCAAAGTACATTAACAGAGCTATGACAAGAGCACCGCAGATTGTGGACTCTTATACTGACTTTTCTGTAGGTAATATGCAAAAGACAGGAAATCAACTTGACTTTGCACTTTCAAAAGAAGGACTGTTTTTCGCGGTCAAAACGCCACAAGGTGTAAGACTTACCCGTGATGGTTCTTTTTCTATGAATGACGAAGGCAAACTTGTGACCAAACAGGGTTATGAAGTTTTACCGAGTAACTATTTTGAGACTCAGGGCAGCATTGCGTTTAATGTGCAAGACAGTGTGATAGAAGCAGATAAAAATGGTCAACTCTATAAAAACATTCCAAATACAGCGACTATGGCAGCAGATGCAAAACTTTTCATTGTACAACCGGATAACCTCGCAATGTTGAAAAAAGAGGGTGATAATCTTTATGTGTATGACGAACTTGAACAATCAAAAAGTGTCGATGAAAGCGGTGGTGTTATTCAAGGTTTTGTTGAAAAAAGTAATGTAAACGCGGTGAAGATGATGACACAGATGATAGAAACAAACCGTTTAGTAGGAATGTATCAAAAAGCTATGGATTCACAGATGAATGATATGAACCGAGATGCAATTGAAAAAATTGCTAGAAAAGCATAATAAATAGAACTTAAGGAATAAATAGGATGATGCAATCACTTTATACTGCCTCAACAGGAATGTTGGGAATGCAGACACAAATCGACACTACGGCCAATAATATTGCCAACGTTAACACTATAGGCTTCAAAAAGTCTCGTGCGGAATTTGCTGACCTTATGTACCATGTTATGGAATACGCGGGAACTTCTACGAGCGACGTTACAAAAAGTCCTACAGGTATAGAAGTTGGGCTTGGTGTAAGACCAACGGCAATTAATAAAATATTCTCTGAGGGAAGTTTAAAACAGACAGATAATGAGCTTGATATTGCCATAACAGGAAAGGGTTTCTTTAAAATGGAACTTCCGGATGGAACTGAAGTTTATTCAAGAAACGGTGCTTTTAAAATTGATGACAATGGTACCATGGTAAATAGTGACGGCTACAAAATGGTGCCGGAGCTTGTTATCCCACCTGATGCTACAAATGTAAGTATTGGAACTGATGGTACTGTTTCTGTTGTTCAAGCAGGTCAAACTCAGGCTACTCAGATCGGTCAGATTTCTACTACAAACTTCATTAATCCAGCAGGTTTACACTCTATGGGTGATAATCTTTACATAGAAACAGACAGTTCAGGACAACCGGTTGAGGGAACTCCAGGAGTCGATGGTCTTGGCGTTTTAAGACAAGGTTTTGTTGAACTGAGCAATGTTGAACTCGTGGTTGAACTCACTGACCTTATTACTGGACAGCGTGCATATGATTCAAATTCAAAAGTAATCACGACAAGTGATGAAATGCTCCAAACTACAAATAATCTCAAAAGATAATAAACACCTAAAATAGTTTAAATACTAATAATGGGCGAAGCCCATTTTAGTAGCAAGGACATTTTGTCCTTTGCAAACCCCTAAAGCTTTTCATATAAATGTGAAAGAGTTCAAAAACAGCTTAATACTATTTCATATTAGGCTGTTTCTTCACTTCTTTCACGCTTAATTTAATGACTTTATAAAAGTAAAATCTCATTTTAGTTATAATCGCGGAATTAATTTAAAAATTACTATTAGGATTTTTGTATGCAAAAAGCAAATATTGATGGAAAAGTTTGGACTTTCGGCAAAGATGTAGATACAGATTTGATTATAGCTGCGCGCTATTTAAATACATCTGTTCCCGAAAAATTGGCACTTCATGTTATGGAAGATGCTGACCCGGAATTTGTTAAAAAAATGACTCCGGGAGACATTATAGTCGCTGGTGAAAATTTTGGTTGCGGAAGTTCGCGCGAACATGCACCAATAGCTCTTAAAGCTGCCGGTGTAGCTGCTGTAATAGCACCAACATTTGCCAGAATTTTTTATCGTAACGCGTTTAACATGGGCCTTCCTATATTTGAACTAAATGAAAGTGCGGAGATTAGCGAGGGCGATAACATTAGTGTTGATATGAACGCAGGAACTATTACAAATAAAACAACTTCCAAAACATATTCTTTTACTCCAATCCCAGAGTTCATGCAAGAACTTATAGATGCCGGCGGACTAATGAATTTTGCAACTAAAGAGATAGAAGGTAAATAATGAAACAGTATAAAATAGCACTAATTAAAGGCGATGGAATAGGTCCTGAGATCATTGATGAAGCAGTAAAAGTTTTAGATGCAGTTGCGTCTTGTTGTGATATGGAGTTTTCTTACCAAGAGGCACTTATGGGCGGATGCGCTTATGATATTACGGGCGACCCGCTTCCACAAGAGACAATACAAATTGCACTCAGTAGCGACGCAGTTCTTTTTGGTGCAATCGGTGGTGAAAAATGGGACAATCTTCCTCGCGAAAAACGCCCTGAAAGCGGACTTTTAAGATTTCGTAAAGAGCTTGGCGTTTATGCAAATCTTCGTCCTGCTGTTGTATATGATGAACTGATAAACGCATCTTCATTGAAGCCAGAAGTAGTGAAGGGTGTTGATTTAATGGTTGTTCGTGAACTTATCGGTGGTATTTACTTCGGTGAGCCTAAAGGCCGTGATGAGAACAAAGGCTGGAACACTATGGTGTACACACGTCCTGAAATCGTAAGAATTGCACACACTGCGTTTAAGATTGCAATGGAGAGAGATAAAAAAGTATGCTCAATCGACAAGGCAAATGTACTTGATGTTTCTCAGTTATGGAGAGAAGTTGTAGAAGAAGTTGCTAAAGAGTATCCTGAAGTAAAACTTTCACATATGTATGTAGATAATGCAGCTATGCAGCTTATCCGTGATCCAAAACAGTTTGACGTAATGTTGACAGGAAACATTTTTGGAGATATCTTAAGCGATGAAGCAAGTATGCTCTCGGGTTCAATCGGTCTTTTACCATCAGCTTCTGTCGGTGCAAAAATTGGTGTTTATGAGCCTATCCACGGTTCTGCTCCTGATATTGCAGGACAAGGAATTGCCAATCCGATTGCAACTATATCTTCTGCATCCATGATGCTCAGATATGCACTTGGAGAAATTGCGGCAGCGGATAAAATTGATGCAGCCATTAAAAGAGCCCTAAGTGAAGGTTATAGAACGCAAGATTTAGCTCAGTATGATGCAAAAGAAGTTTGCTCAACAAGCGAAATGGGTTCTATCATTGCTAATTACGTTGCAAAATGCAAACACTAACCCTCGCAAACATTTATGAACTCCAGGGTCTCAAAGAAGAGGCTCTAGAAATATATAAAGAGGTTTTGAAGAAAAATCCACAAAACAGTGAAGCGAAAATTGCGATACGAAGACTCTCCGGAATGAGAAAAAAGTTTTTAAATGTAAACACACAAATGAAAGATTTTTTTTTAAAAATGGATACAGATGTCGAGTTTAAAGAGTTTGAAAGGTGGTTGTTAAAATTATGGAACTAAAAGATGTAATACTCTCTACTTTGGCAGAGATGGAAGATGAACATATTATTGAAAAACACACTTCAGGCGTTATTGAAAAAAAAGAGAGTTTCGCAGCAAAACCGGTTCAAAAAACTGTAGAGCAAAATTATGATGAAAATGAAGAAGACGAGGATGAACAACTCTCTAACAATAGTGAAGTAAAATATTTAAGCTCTATTAGAGAGAGACTCTTAGTTCTTTTTGAAGGTTTTCAAGCACCAAACAACACAAATATAGAAGCAAAAGTAGATATGACACTTAATTTCTTAGAATATGTTTTAGCGACTATAGACTCTCGAGTGGAAATGTTAGAAAAAGGAAATAAAAAATGAGTCAATTCAGAGTTTTAATAGATACAAATGATGAAAAAGGTTTGGTTCATAAAGTATCTTCCATTTTTTATAAACTAGACTTAAATATTCTTACAAACAGTGAATTTGTTGACAAAGAGAACAATAAATTTTTTATGAGAAGCGTTGTAGATGGAGACGTAAATCTTGGAGAACTTTACAGTGCACTTGAGGAAGTTCTTCCTAAAAATACCAATATAAATGTTATTGAACCAAGCAAAAAGAATATTATTATTATGGCAACTAAAGAGATGCATGCACTTGGAGATATTCTAATCCGTCATGAAGCAGGGGAACTTGAAGCAAATATTTTAGCTGTAGTTTCAAATTATGACGTTTTGGAATCTTTGGTTGAAAAATTCAACATCCCTTATATCACTATCTCTCACGAGGGTTTAGACAGAGCAGAACACGAGACTAAAGTTTTGGAATGTCTTGCAGACTTTAAAGATATTGACTACATCGTTCTTGCAAAATATATGAGAATTTTAACACCGCGTTTTGTTGAAGTCTATGAAGATAGAATCATAAACATTCATCACTCCTTTTTACCTGCATTTATAGGTGCAAATCCTTATAAGCAAGCTTATGACAGAGGCGTAAAGATTATTGGTGCCACTTCGCATTTTGTAAACAACAATCTTGACGAAGGTCCGATCATAGCTCAAGAAGTTATTCATGTTGACCATGCGTACGGCTGGAAAGATATGCAAAGAAAAGGTAAAGATGTTGAGAAGATAGTTCTCTCACGAGCGCTTAAATTAGCACTTGAAGATAGAATTTTTGTTTATGCAAACAAAACAGTTATTTTTTAACCGCTAATGTTGCACACCAAAACGAACTCGTCCATTTTGGTGGCAGGGACAAATGTCCCTACAGCCCCTTAAGCTACGAAAAACTCTGTTTTTCGAGACTTACGAGGTGTTTTACACACTTTTTTGAAAAGTGCATAAAATCAATTAATCATGCTTTATAATTGGAGAAAATTTGTTTAACATAGTTCTGATAAATCCCCAAATTCCAAATAATACAGGCGCTATAGGCCGACTTTGCGTAAACGCAGGAGCTTCACTTCACCTCATAAAGCCTATTGGTTTTGATATAGATGAAAAAGCGGTCAGACGTGCAGGGCTTGATTATTGGCACAAGCTTGATTTACATGTTTGGGAAAATTTAGATGAGTTTTTCGAAAAGACTATAATTACAGATAATGCTTATTTTGCGACTACAAAAACAGATAAACCTTATTTTGACGCTGCGTTTAAAGAGGGTGATTACATATTTTTCGGAAGTGAGACAGCTGGAATCCCAGAGAGTGTACTTAATACCTACAAAGAACAGAATATTACAATTCCGATGACAAAAGAGGGCAGAAGTTTAAATCTTGCAATTAGCACAGGAATTGTTCTGTATGATGCTATCAGACAAAATTACAGTACTTTTTCTAAATAAATATTAAGATAAATATCCAAAGGAAATTCCTATGAATTCAGTTACAGACATCGTTATGATTGTTCTTTTTGTTTTATTTATGGTTTTTATTTTTGGCGGTTACCATAAAACAAAATCTGCTCAAAGAGAAGCGGATGCAAAAAAGAATCAAGATTTATTAGACAAAGAGTCTTAAAAAATTTTGTTTGCCCATTTTTCTACACTGTTTTCAAATCTCTCAAATAAACTCTCTGCATTTTTAATGATTAATGACATATTAAATCCTTTTATTTTTTATCATAATATGTATTTTTGACACAAATAATAAAAAGTATGGCAATTTGTCATATATATTTTGACTTTATTGCAAAATAGTAATATAATAATTCAAATGAAGAGGAGAATGTTATGAACAGTTTTTCGGAAATAGTTGAAGAGATTAAAAGTATCATTTCAAATGATTTTGGGTCAAGAAAAATTTTTGACAAGGATGTTGCAGATGTCTTAGGGATAAGCCAGATGAATTTTGCCACAATGAAAAAAAGAAATAAAGTTCCTTTTGCAGAACTTTTGGATTTTTGTGCAACAAAATCTATCTCTATTAACTGGATGCTTTACGGACAATCGCCGGAGAGTTTAGTAGAATCTACAAATAAATTCTATATTGTTAAATATTTCCACGATATAAATGCAAGTGCAGGCGGCGGGGCAGATGCAGAGTGTGAAGAGCTGCGTGAACTCGAAATTCCGGAAGAGTTTGTAGCAATGCTTGGTGGAGAGAGAGAACTTAAAAACATAGAGGCTATTAATGTCTCAGGTGATTCCATGGAACCTACATTTAGTTATAACGATATAGTATTTATAAACAGAAGCAAAACCGATTTACAGCGTGGCGGTATATTTACCATAAGAACTGAGGCAGGGCTTTTTATTAAAAGAGTTGTACGCAGAATAGATGGGAAAATAGATATAATATCTGACAATAAAGTCTATGCAACACAGACGCTTGACCCAAGAGAACTCGAAGTTGTGGGCAGGGTAATAAGCAGATTTGGGTATGTTGATTAAAAGGAAGGGTTATTGAAGTTTTTATATGCGTTTTTAATTGTTGGACTCTTTTTTGGATGTTCTACTAAAACACCGGAAGCGAAATCTAGAGAAAAAGTTGAAATTTATGATTTAGTGCATCTTCCTCAAGAGCCCAATTTTTATACGAAAGATTTAAACTTTAGCATTTCAGATTTAAGTCGGCAAGAAAAGTTTGAGCGTTCTTATTTTCGAGTCTGGAATTTGGAAAAACAAACAACAACAGTGGAAGATATAAAATGGCCGTTTAGATCTTATGGAACTAAAAATGGTTATGGGGAAAATTTACAGCTTTTAGAACAAACTTTTTTTGATGTAATGTATGAAAATTCAAATTTCGATGCCTTTTCAACGCTCAATGCAAAGGCTGTGACCTTGCACTACCTTAATATGAGACTCTTTCCAACAATTAGACCGCTTTTGTTAAATCCGGACTTAGCCGGAGAGGGGTTCCCCTTTGATTATCTTCAAAACAGTTCTATTCATGCGAATGAACCGATTGTTGTCTCACATTATTCAAAAGACAGAGAATGGGTCTATATTTTTAGCAGTTTTGCATCAGGATGGGTGAAGGCAAGCGAGATTGCTTTTTTGGAAGAAGAACAGGCACAAGCCTGGCAAAATGCACAGCAAGTTTTTTTTACAAAAGAGAATGTAGCGCTTTATGATGAAAATGGTATTTTTCTTTTTAAATCAAAAATAGGAATGATGCTGGCACTCATAGAAGAGGATGAAGAAAGCTATACTCTTTTAGCTGTTTCTGCATATAAAACCTCTCAGCCGCTTTTTGTTAAAACAAAAGTCTCAAAAGAAATAGCAACAAAAACTGCTCTAGATTTCAATGCTGATAATTTAAATAAAATTATGAGCGAAGTATCTGCCTCAAAGTATGGCTGGGGAGGCATGTACGAACAACGAGACTGTTCTTCACTGCTTCGAGATATGTTTACACCCTTTGGAATATGGCTTCCAAGAAACTCTTATAGACAAAGTAAAGTGGGTGAGGTTATAAAGCTTGATGGTCTTAGTGAAGATGAAAAAATAAAAACTATCAAAGAAAAGGCAATTGCATTTAAAACACTTCTTTATAGAAAAGGGCACATTGTTCTTTATGTGGGTACATATAATGATGAAATCATCATTTTTCATGACACTTGGGGTATAAGAACGAACAAAAACGGAAAAGAGGGAAGGATTGTAATTGGAAAGACAATCTTCAGTACTCTTAAACTCGGAGAAGAACAAGCATACTACGACACTAACTCCAGTATGATAAAAAGCTTAAAAAGTATGAATATACTCTACTAAGCTTTAATATCCAAAAGAGATCCGAACATCTCATCTTGCGTTTTTATAGCTGCAACATTTACGGCTACGGCATTGCCTGCAACAATCTGATCTGGAATCTCTTTCGCTAAATTAGTTTGGCTCTTTGATGA
>Ga0180732_1000760_pt1 | contig 24032 bp, 20 predicted proteins | sample KR11_01MetaG_FD_148674 | JGI IMG/M metagenome (GOLD analysis project Ga0180732, IMG submission 148674) | Groundwater microbial communities from the Olkiluoto Island deep subsurface site, Finland - KR11_0.1 MetaG | ecosystem: Environmental > Aquatic > Deep subsurface > Groundwater | place... | reverse complement strand
TGCTTTTTAATTTTCTTATATACACGTTCTTATTTTACAAAAAAACAAGACGTACCCCAAACAGGCAAAATCAACCCTAATTTTGAAGCTAATTATTAATCAAGAAGTGGTCGTGGCGAAGTCAGGAATCAATTTCAGCAAAGGGCAAATATGTACACTTATCTGAAATGGTCTAATTTGACAAGAAACTATTATTAGGATAGAATCAATTTCAGTAAAGGGTAAATATGTACACTTATCTGAAACCATTTCTAGTTAGGGAAGAACTTTTGAAGCGAAATATTAAGATATTCACCCCTGATTTATTTAGCAGGGTATTTGGAACTTCAAAAGAGCAATCAAAATACTTCCTGGAAAATCAAGTAAAAGAAGGCTTACTTGCCCGGCTTAAAAAAGGCATCTATACCTTAAAAACTGACTTCCCGGCAGAAGAGGAAATAGCTAATGCGCTATATAAGCCTTCTTATATTTCTTTTGAGTATGCCCTAGCATATTACGACATGCTTCCGGAGATGCCGTACATTGTGACTTCTGCTACAACCAAGCCTACCCGTTTATTTAATACGCCATATATGTCCTTTGCATACTATACAATTAAACGGGAAGCATATAGCGGATATTCCCTTATAAAAAGCGGTGAAAAATCATTCTTAATGGCTGAACCGGAAAAAGCGTTAGTAGATTATCTTTATTTTGAATCCATAGGTAAAAAACCATATAATGACAGATTAATTTTAAAGGGTCTTGATAAAAATAAATTATTAGATTATGCGGATCTTTATCAACGAAAGAGCTTGAATGAAACAGTAAAAGAGATCGTAAAAAAATATTATGATAACAGTTGAAAAAATACGTCAGCTTGCGCTAATAAAACAAACAACAGAATTAAACATCAGGCGTGAGTACGTTCAACATCTTTTTTTATCATATTTTTACCAACAGCCTGAGACAAATGAGGTATTTTTTAAAGGCGGTACGGCATTACGAATTGTTTATAACAGTCCGAGGTTTTCTGAGGACTTGGATTTTAGCGCTACGCTCTATAATATTGAACCGCTTGAAAAAGCTGTACTTAACACGCTTGATAATATAGAAAAAGAGGGGCTAAAAACAGAAATTGGCGAATCAAAAAAAACAACAGGTGGATATTTGGCAATAATTATATTTAATTTAGGAGATGAAAAAGTATCTATTCAACTTGAGGTTTCATTACGGCAAGGCGATAAGACCGGAGAAGTAGTAACAATTGCAAATGATTTTGTTCCCGCATATCCAATTACTGTGTTAAAGAGAGAGCAGCTTATCGGAGAAAAAATACAAGCGTTATTAACACGTCAAAAACCAAGAGATTTTTACGATTTATATTTTATCATTCGAGCAAATCTCTTAATGCAAGAAGAAAAACATATTCTTAAACAAACCTTGGAAGTACTGCGAAGTGCCAAAATAAAGTTTGAAATTGAATTAAAACAGTTTTTGCCAAAAAATCAGTGGGCAATAATTAAAGATTTCAAGGATAATTTAGAAAGAGAATTAGAAAGATATTCATAATTTTTGTTATAAGGGCTTTGTTATCAGTTAGCAGGTTGTGAATAATGCTATTTTTTATTAATCTTGGGAACTTGTTCCTGTTGTTAGGTCTTTAGGTGGGATTTGGGAGGTGTTTTGGTTATTTTTAACCAACTATACTTAAATCCCCGATCGTAAGATCGAGGGATGGAGTTACCCCTGCGAAGCAGGGCAAACCCGATTCGGGTTTGAATAGGTTAAAACCCCGACCATAAGGTCGTGGGAAGTTTTATCCTGGAGAGGCGGGGAGTGATTTAAATGCCGGTTAAAAGATTGTGAATAATACCGGTTTCTATTAATCGCGGGATCATATTCCTATTATTAGCTCTTTAAATGGGATTTGTCAAGTATTTTTGTTTTTTTGAGCCTCGAGAGGCAAAAAAATGCGCATAGTATATTTGTCAAATACCTTGTCAATTAACTTGACAATTGTTGGGTAGGACGAAGAGTAGTTATTATGTGTTGAAGTAGAGAATAGGCCGCATCCGTTTATAACTTGAACAATTTTTTATTGAAAGATGCGGCACTAAGGGCAGTAATCATAAATAATCACTTAGGTTATTAGTAGATGAGCCCATAGGCTGATTATTTGTTATCTTGTTGTAATCTTCTTGTTGCCTCAATGTAAAGCGAATAGGGGCTTCCGGTGTTAGAGTGGCGGGGAAGGAGGGTTTTTATATGGATAATATAGAAAAAAAATTGACAGGAATAGTCGGGAAAAGTTATCATGGAGGTATGACTGAAAACTGTGATGAACTAGAGCGAAAAGCAAAAACTCCTAAGGAGCTGATTAAGGACGGCAAAATCCCAGTTGTTAAGTCTGTGGAAAATAAAAATGCGGGCGTGGGGCCGGTGGATGAAAGGGTGCAAGAGAAAAAAACCGGTGATCAGCCGGTTGATTTGAATGATACTACACGGGAACAGAGAGAAGAATTTGCTAAGGTGAAGAAAGCGCTTGAGGGAGAACGGGATGGGGAGAAAGAGCCCGGATTATTTGATATTTTGATGGATTTATTGAGGGCTTTGTTCGGCGATACAAAAAGCGAGGGGGAATTGAATAAGATGATTGAGAATTCGGAGGCGATGAGGGGGCTTCAAGCTTTTTGGAGGGTAAAACCGCAGAATAAATGGGACGCGAAAGATTATGCGCGCGTGCTTTTCATGCTTGCTCCTGATACCTCGGATGCGTCAAAGACCATTCAAACAAATCTTAAATCAGTGGTGAAAGAGAAAAAAATAGAGCAGGAAGTGTCGAATGAGGGGGGAAAAATCAGAGACAAACATAAGGAGTCTTTTTTGAAGAGAGATGAGGATCGCAGCGAGCCGGAGAAAAAGGCGGAGGTGATTCATAGGGCGGTTGCGATGAATGGAGAGCTTTGGCTGGATACAGCGAAAGAAGAAAAATTGCTCGATTTGAGCGAAGAGGATTTGATTCGTTTTGAGGGAGCGATTGAAACTTTGATACCGCAAGGAGAGTACGAGGCTCAAGATCAGAAAGCGAAAGAATATCTTTTAAGACATAGCAAAGACGCGCGAAGGATTAGGAAAATAAAAGAAGGGATGCTGAGTACAAGCGGCGGGAATGATGAAAATGAAGAGAAGCCAAAAAGTAGCTTAGAAACAATAGAAGAGAGGCTTAGGGAAATTGAAAAACATGGCGGAAAAATTTCAGAGAATACTTCAAATATGTTTCTTCAGTTACAAGAGGTTAATAAAAGATTGAGTGATATTAGCGGGGTGTTAATAGCTGGTTTTGGCGGCGATCAGGATGTGATTAGGGGGTATCGAGACGAGTATCTTAAGAATCATTTGATGCAACGTGATCTAGAGGGTGGCTTGAATAAGAAGTTAGGCGTGGAAAAAAAGGTTTTGGGAGGAGAGACGGACAAAGAGCTTTTTGAGGGGAATATTGATGAGGTGCTTGGGGAACGGATGAAGAGGATAGAATACTTTATCGCGAGAAAGCAGTATTCAACGAGCGGGGAGATTGATTGGAAGAAATTAGAGGAAGAAAAAGATTATAAATCCGAACTTAATCCGAACGCAGAGAAGATTACAGAAGAAGAGAAGAAGAGAAGAGGAGGTTTTCTTGAAAGGATGGAAAAGGTTTATGGAAAATTTGAGAGAGATGGAGTCGTGGCGATGAAAGAAAGCCAGTATTTTCAAGAATTGCAGAGGTGGGTGGGGGAAATATTGGAAAATTCAGAGTATGGAATAGATACAGAGCGTACCCATGATTTGATACTGCCGAGAGGGGTTTATGAAAAGTTTAAAAAAATAAAGGAGAAGGGTACACATGTTTATGATTATGGTAGTCCTAGTGATGAAAAAACAACTAAGATATTTGAAGAGAGTATCCTGGTGGCAGTAAAAGACTTGAGGAAATTGAAATTTCTTAAGTATTTTGATGGCAATTCTTATCTTAACCGTGAAGGTAAAGGCCTTACCCCTGAAGGAGGAGTTAATCCCAATGTGGCATACGGGTATCCGGTTTCTTTGGAGGCGACAATGCTCCTGATCGCTGATAATTGGCATGGGGCGGAGGAAAAATGGGGGACAGGAGAAGAGCATGAGCTGATTGACGCTTCGGGGAAATTTCACCCGGAGAATTTTCAGTTGTGGATGAGATACCGCATGTGGCGTTTGTCGGATATGAATTCTGTTAAGAAAATAGCTCCTTTGGATCAAATCAATTTTAAGGCCGGCTTTTCACAGCTGACTTTGGATAATATTCTTAATATCCCGCAATATATGTCGCATCAGGATTTTGAGATGTCCGGAGACGCGAGCAGATTGTATGATTCAGAAAAGGGTGGTACTGAGAAACGTGGAGTACAAGGGGATCCATTTGTGAACGGATGGGGACAGTCGAAGGACCATCAGGATATGACCTGGGACAACAGGGAATCTATGATAATTGAAGCATGGCGGAGAGGATTTAATCAGGAAGACTGGGCTACTTTTCACTTGCCTCACGTCCGAGCGGAATTGAAGAAATGGATTGAGGCGCAAAACCAGATCGCAACAGAAAATAATCTTTTGAGAGACTGGCATTTCTGGCAGGATTTTAAATTGCCATCGTCGAAGGAAGGAGAGTTCGGTAAATATTACAAAGACGGGAAGCAGGGGAGTTTGGGAAAAGGCGTTCTTGATATGTTGATGTTTTACCGTCATTTTACCGAGTTCACGGAATTTTATACAGAGAAGGAGGATGGGAAAGCTGTAAAAGTAAGGGATTTTGAAAAGAACAAGGCATATAAGACATTGGGTTATGACGGATCGAGCGCGTTCCTTTTGTCTATTGCCGAGAATTCATTGATTTGGACTGATCCTAACGCAAGAATGAAGAGCGAAGAGCTTTATAAGGACTTTATAAAAAAGCAGATGGATGAGATCGGAGCGAAATATCAAGGTAAAGTAAGGGGTGAAAATAACTACAAAATGGATAATTTGATAGCTAATTATAAAAGGGATGTTGAGAAAAAGGAGGATATAAAAATAAGCTTTGACAACTTTGATAAGCTGGTGGAGTTAAAAATGAAAATTGAGACTATGGTAATGGGAAAAACAGTTGTTAAAGAGAAGGAGAAGAAAGAAAATGGATTGAGCGAAGACAAGGTTGTAACGAAGGAGGAGATGGAGAGAGAAGTGAGGGGTCAGATGAGAGGAAATATAAAGGATTTTTTGAATAAATTGATGGAGGTAGAGATACCTGTGGTGGAGGAAGATGAGGAGGGAAAGAAGATTAAAAGAGATGTGAAGATTGGAGATAGAGTGGTTTTTGTTGATGAATATGACAGGATAGTGACAGCGGAAGAGTGTATGCAGATATGTAAGGTTGATAAGGAAGAAAAAATAAAAGATGAAAATAAGAAAACAGTGAGAAAGATTGTAGAGGAATTTGGAGCTAGTTTTGTAAAAGACGAAATAGATCTGGGAACTATTAAGGAATATGAGAAAGCTCTTAGGGCGGTTAAGGATGCTGAGGGAGAATACAGACAGGCCAGTCGTGAAGGCGATCAAAAAAAGCTGGATAAAATAAATGAGAAGCTGGTGGAGAAAAGGGCAGAACTTACGAAGAGCGAGAATGTGTATAAGAGTTATAAGGAAGATAAGGTTTATGATGATATATTTAAGCGGCATGAGAGGATGGGGCTTGCAATGCTTACGAAAGTGGCAAATGTATCCAGGAAGCAGATGAATATTTTTAGTGAGACAAAATCCCAGCAGGAAGTACATGGAAATACTACGAGCGGAGAATTTCTCAAAGAAGCATTAAAGAAGAGTGCTGCGACTATTTATGACCTGAATGATATTGAGGCAAAATATGCATATCAGACAGTATGGTACGTCCTTCCTCAGATGAGAATTAATGCCTGGAATAATACATCGGGAGTATTGGGCGGTATAGAGCCTGGCACAGCGCTTGTCCGGACCGGAAGGGCGAGAGAGGCACAGCTAGGTCTAAGCACAGGAGGAGGGAGCAGTGAAACAAAGTCTGATTATAAAGCCTTGTCTCCTCCGACGCTGCTGGACGCGATTCCGGTAAAAAGAGCAGGAGAGGGGGTCGCAAGAAATACGATCCTTGGGATTATGGAGGGAAATAATCCCGATGAGGGTGGGTGCGAAATTAAAGATCGTTGGGACAGGGAGTTGGGCAAGACAAAAAGTTATTTAATAAAGAAGGATGCGCAAAGCGCGGAGTATGTGGATCATTTAAGCAGCGGATTTGAGGTTTGGAAGCTTCTTGTCGAGGAAGAACCGGAATTGAAGCATTTTCATGAGATAGTGACGATAAATGCGTGGGGAGTAATGAAGGTTGATCATGAAAAGGCGAGAAAACTTTTCGATGCGTGGTGGAACAGATGCCGGCTTACTTATAATTCTAGCGAGATTGATTATGACAGGAAGATATCAGTGGACGGGCGTGAGGTTACGATGCGGGAGCATATGCTGGGTAAAGATATTAGAGAGACCCAGGAAATAATTAGAGATCATTATTTGGAATTGGCCGGCAAAAAGGGGAAGGATGCAAAAGTGTACGATAAAATGGCTGAGAATATTATGAATAAACCCGCGCTGGCGGCGATGATGAATATGGTGACTGCAGGGATACACGAACATATGACTTTTGATAGTCATTACGATATGTGGTCAACGCAGCATGTGCAGGAAATTCAATTTATTATGGAGCATTACCTTCATGAGAAAGGCGGGATTGAATTGGGCGGCGAGGGGGGCAATGAACATATACACGAAAAAACACCGACGATGATGCCCTATGAGTTATTTAATAAGTTGCTGGGTGTAAAAGAGGGGGATTCGATGGATAAATATATGTTTTGGGATCTTTTCAAGTGTTTATTGGCAGGGTTTCTAGCGGGAATTGGCGAGGCGCAGAAGGAGATGGAAGATGAATTAACCGGACAGATGAAGAAGCAGTGGATTGGGTGAGTTGAGAGGGGATATTTGATCTGAAAATTCATTTAAGCTTTTGGTTTAGGTCCGTGTTGTTGGCCTTCCGCTTCTCCGCCTATCTTATAAACGATATTTTTAGCCCGATCCCCCCATTTGCCTGGAAGTTTACTTGCCATTGTAGCTACGTATTCGGTAGTCATGCTTGATTGTCCCATAGCGCCACGGCGATTGGCTATTCCCCAGACGCCTCCGGCAAAGCCTTTGGGCATGGCAGCGCCGCCGGAGATCCCTCTGGCAACGCCTCCGGCTGCTATAGCGCCTCCTTTGGAAGTGGCGTGGAGATTTTCTTTGAGAACTTCGAGGAGGGATGGAGCCATGAGTATGACGGCGAAGGCGAGGAGGGAGCCAAAGCCTGCCATGTTGGGCTGTCCAACCATCGGTGGAACAAAGCTACCCGGCCCCGCATTTTGGAAGATATTCATCAATATCGCGGCAATTACCAGTAAGGCTGCTACCGCCGGGAAAACAGCGAGATGGACGAATACTCTTCTGAGCCATTTTCCGAATCCGAGAGGTGTGCCAGGGAGTAGTCCTGTAACGATCCAGAGAGGCGCGGCGATAATGTACAGGATGAGCATGACATATGCTTTGAGGAGTTCAAACCAGAGAGTAATGAGTGCCCATGTAAGGGCAAAAACGACTATGATGAGAGCGAGAATTCCGGCGACGAAGCCGACAATGTTACCTATCGCTCCGAGTATGCAATTTTCCGGATGTATGCCGGTGGGTACGGGTCCAAGCCAGTCTATACAATTCCCCACTGCAAATCCGGTGAACAACCCATCTATCAGATTTCCAACTATGTCGGCAATGGCCTGGCTAACATTCCAGGCTACTTGCGCTAATCCCGAGCCGCCTAATAATGTGCATATTTGTCTTAAAACCTGGTCGCCGTAAGTGAGGGGCGTACTCAGGAGATTTTGGGAGGCGCGTTGCTGGAGCGTGAGATCGGGAGTGCAACCGGAGGTGGCAGGATTTGTAATGGAGGGATCGGCTTGCGTGATGGCGTTGATGCCGGTGTATGTGAGAAGCCACATGCCATCCACCATGAGAGCAGCGATGGCGTAGGAAAAAGTGACAAGCAGGATGCCGATGATGATGCGGGGGATCTGGTTCTGGAGAGTCATGACTGTGCGGGGGTCTATCTTCACCCGGAGCATAATTGCAAGTCCGATAATGATAAAGACGAGTACAAAGAGGAGGTATGCCATATTGCGGGCGGCGGTCCATAGGGGGAGAAGAGGACGCAGGGATTCGAAGCCGCCACCGGTTTGCGCGTATGCAGGCTTGGTGATACCGAAATTACCGGCGAGGTAGCGGACATAGTCCGTTCCGGAGGCAGGAGGGGTATAAACCATGCTAAACATACCGGGAAGAAAGCCCATGAGTCCACCGAGTTGGGGTTTATCATTTTGAGGCGGGCGCAGTCCTAATTTGTGAGTTTTGGGGTCTATATCCAGGCATCCCTGTGCGGGATTGATGGGATCTATGCCGGTTATTATACAGAATACGGAGGAGATAACTTCGATCATGGCGGATTGGACAAAGGTGTGCTGGTTGCGGGGGACTTCCGGGTTGATGTTGGGAGTGTTGAAGTTGGGGGTTAGGGGATAGGCTATAGGGGATAGCTGAGGAGAGGTTTGAGCTACTGCATTAGAGGGGATGATGAGAGGAGAGATGATGAGGAGGAAGAGGGTAATTCCAAAAAGTATGGATAGATTGATGAGAGAATTAATTTTCAATTTACAATTTACAATTTTCATTGAATTTTCAATTATTTAATTTTCAAAATATAACTTATGTTACGCAATGTTTTTTGTCAGCCGCCAGTTTGCAGATATATGCAGATAGTAAGGAAAGAAGATGACAGGAAATGTCATGGTATATTTACTATAGTGAATTTTTTGAGGAAAAGTCAAGGGCGGAGGGAGGGGGATTCGAACCCCCGATAACCTTACGGTCATACCTGCTTTCCAAGCAAGCGCACTCGACCACTATGCGATCCCTCCTTAAATAAAATCAAACCTCAAAAATCAAACCTCAAAGATCAAAAACTAGTTCAAAAGTCAAAACGTTTTGGATTTACAAGCATTATTGCTTGTTGCCAAACTTTTTTGTCCGCTTTATATGTTAGTCTTTTTTCTACTTCATTGGCGGGCAGCCATTCGACGTCTTCCATTTCCGTATCGTGTTTGGTGGTGTCGCCTCCAGTATACTCCATCAGGAAATAGTATACTGTTTTTTTGATTTTTTCTTTTTCCCAAACATACCAATAGGTAATTGGCGGGAGGGGGCGGATGATTTTCGCCTGCGCCCCTGTTTCTTCTTTTACCTCCCTTATGGCAGTTGCTTCTTTACTTTCTCCCTCAATATTGTCGCCGATGAGGCCTTTGGGAAATACCCAGCCATGATGTTGGGCGTGCTGACAGAGAAGAACGGAAATTTGATTCCCTTCTTTTTTATAGATAATGCCGCCGGCTGAGAACTCGAAACGCATAAAAGTAAATTCAAAAGTTAAAATTTAAAAGTCAAAAGCACAAGTAAAAAATCAAAAGTCCTTTTTACCTTTCATTTTTAAAATTCCTGACGCTATCATATTTGCAAGCTCAGTTACTTCTTGTAAAAGTCCATTTATTTTATCCTTATCTGCTTTTTTGGAGTCACGTAGTAGTCCCAACCAATATTTCGTCTCATTCGCGCTTTTAAGCGAAATTTCATGATACTTTTTAAATTCCAATTTAGAGCTTGATGCTGTGGCTTCAAAAAGATTTGCTCCAACACTTGTTCCGCTTCTTAATAATTGATTTGCAATAATATAGCAGCTTCTTTGATTTGGCAAAGTATCTATAAATGCTATCAGATCCAAGCTAAAGCGATAACATCTGGTTTTTAGGTCACTTTTGAATTTTGAGTTGTGATTTTGCATTTTGACTTTTGAGTTTTGACTTATTATTGTTATCTTTTCGAGATTGTTTTGTAAGGTTGATATAAAGCAAGAATATGCGTGATTTTATATACTTGCGATGTATTATACAGAATTTGCTTGACTTTTGCAGCAAATTCGGAGAAGATAGTTATGAAAAACGAAGAAAGAATTATGAGTGAAGGAGGAAGGGATGGAGCACCTATGAATACCGATGTAAAGGAAAATAGTGGAAGTATGGGACAGAATGAGCAAGAGATAAAGCCTAACGTGATTGAGGTTAAAAATGGTAATCCTCATGGATTGGCGGAAAAGCCGATATCAGCGGTAAAAAATGATGAACCAGAAAAAAAAGGAGAAAATGCAGGGAAGGATAAGTTTACAGGTATAGATTTTGATTCTGAAGATGGGAAAAAAACCGTAGAACGATTGAGGAAATTGCATGATTTTAATGTGGAGGTTGAGGTAAATGGTGAGAAGGTGACGAAAACAGCATATGATGTATTAGAAATGATGGGCTCATTGGCAAATGAGAGGTTGACTCCGGAGGAAAGGAATAAGGTGATACAGGAGAGCTTAATGTTGCGGAGTAAATTTGAGCAAAAGTTTGAGGTTGGAACTACATATGGAAATGAGTTGCGAAGAATTTTTAATAATGATGTTTTTAGGGGTATTGATGTGCAAAAGTGGTCTGATCAGATTAATGGCGCATTAGTTAATGGTGGGCAGATAGACGTAAAAGGGATTGCCGAGAATGTGGGCGTGAAGTTGAATTATAAGCAGATGGGTGAGGTTCAGAAATTGATTAAGCATGTGCAATTGCCGGAGGGGGTTGAGGCAGCGCCGATGGTGGCTGTAGGAGAAGATGGGCAAATTACAATAACTCCGGCTCCTGGCGAGGGAGGAGGGATTACTAAAACACCTGAGGCTCCGGAGAAGCCCGGTGATCGGCTTCCGGGTAGTGAAAAAGAGAAGGAAAAGGAAGAAGAGGAAGAAAAAAAGAAAAAGGAAAAGAAAAAGCTTGAGTGGGAAAAATGGGCGAGTGGTTTTTTGTTCCTTCTCATTTTGTATATGGGAGCGCAGGGGTGGTATGCGGGAATGCTTGAAAAGATGGCTGAGAGAGCGAGGTAACAGGTTTTTTTTATTGTGCGCTCGAGAGGATTCGAACCTCCAACCGCAAGATCCGGAATCTTGTGCTCTATCCATTAAGCTACGAGCGCAACGTAAGAAATTTATTTCATAAATTTCAACGTTGCTTCGCAAGATTTTACCTATTAGCAGCGTTGAAGCGTGCAAAATCATAAATTATTGTGTGGCGGAGAGGGCGAGATTCGAACTCGCGAGAAGCTTTCGCCCCTGGCGGTTTTCAAAACCGCTGCACTAGGCCACTATGCGACCTCTCCAGTGTAGCCTACATTGTAGCAAAAAAGGCGCTTGACGGAAACATACTAATTAGGTTAAAGTAAAAATATGCCCACAGAACATCAGCCGGTAAGAACAGAACTAAAAGAAAAATTGGCGACAGAAAGTAGAAATATATTATCTGAACACGAAGAGCATTCATATCATGACGTTAGAACCCTGCTTTCATGGCACGCTCCCGGCAGGCCATTTAAAAGACATGCTAAAGAATATTTTATAAATATTTTTCTTATCATGACTGCAGTCGAAGTAATAATATTCCTTTTTCACGAATATACACTTATGCTTGTTGTTTTATCTCTGGTTTTTCTTGCTTTTTCATTAGCTCTGGTGCCCCCCCATATATTTTATTACAAAATAACCAGCGAGGGTATCAGGATAGAAGATAATGTTTTTATTTGGGAAGAATTGTACGATTTTTATTTTGCCAAGCATAATGGAATTGATGTGGTAAAAATAGGCACAAAAGCTTATATACCAGGAGAACTTACGATAATATTGGGAGAAATAACTTCCCAACAAATAAAGACAGCGCTTCTGCCATACTTGCCTTTTCGTGAATATGTCCGGCCTACATTTACGCAAAAAGCCGGTGATTGGCTGGAAAAAAATTTTCCTCTGGAAAGACCAAACGCTAATATTTAATCCACCTTCGCGGAATTCCCCGATTGTTAAATCGTGGGATGTGGAGCTATTTTTCGCTTCGGTGGATTTCAGCTCCGGTGAAGCGTATTGAGAGATTCCCCGAGCGTTAGCTCGTGGGAGGTAACTGTTCACGATTCTAACATAAATATTCTTCGAGTGAGGCTAAAAGCCGAATCGAGAAGTTCTCGACTCCGCTATCGCTACGCTCGAACAATATAATTTATGTCAGAGGTGTGAACTCATTCCGTGGGAGCTTCAATTTGCTTCCCTTTCTTTAATCGAGTAAAATACTAATTAGTTTTGTGCCCGTAGCTCAGATGGATAGAGCACGACGTTGCGGACGTCGGGGTCGAAGGTTCGAATCCCTCCGGGCACACAGAAAGAGTTATGCGTTCGGAGTTATTGGTTATGAGTACTTATAAATTATAGTGTTCATAATTTATTCTTGAGAAGCCTGGCGGGATGCGAGAGTGGTTGAATCGGATCGTCTCGAAAACGATTGCCGCCGTAAGGCGACCGCAGGTTCGAATCCTGCTCCCGCCGCAACGTAAGAAATCGTACAACGATTTCAATGTTGTTTTGTAGTCCCGCCCAGCGGGAAATGTTGCCGGAGTGCGGTTTTTGGTATATAAAAAATGAAATCTTTAACCAAATATCTGACCTTCAATACTAAAGAAAAGATAGAATTTGTCAATATCACCTCTCAGGTGGAAGATGTTATTCATGAATCAGGAATAAAAGAAGGGGGAGCAAATTTTTTACGCAGAATTCGATGGTAAAAGAAATAAAAGAGTATTGGTGAACTTTTAAATTATGTTTCAAAGTATCTTTGTTCCTTTTCTAAGCATTGGCTTGGCGGAATTATTGGACAAAAGCCAGCTCATGGTTATTCTTCTTGCCTCACGAACCAAAAAACAAAAGCGATTATTCAGCGGAGTTATGCTTGCATTCATTATAGTGGACGGATCAGCTATCCTCGCGGGTTCATTGTTGACCGGATTAATCCAGTCTTTGTATATCAAGTTAATAGCAGGATTGGGATTTATTATTTTCGGTATTTTGAGCTTGAGAAAAAGTTCGGAGGAGGAGCAGAAATATGTTGTCATGGAAAATCCATTTCTTTCAGGATTGGGTGTTATTTTTTTATCTGAATGGGGTGATAAGACGCAAATTGCTTCAGGGCTTTTCGCGACTCAATATTCTCCGCTTCCGGTATTTATCGGAACGATACTGGCTTTAGGCTTGTTATCACTTATGGCTATTTATTTCGGTAAATTCATTTCCGGGAAATTTGAAAAAAGGATTATCAACAAAGTCAGTGGTATTATTTTTCTTTTAATCGGATTTCTATTTCTTTTTTTCTAATTAATCGATTCCAAGACGGATATATCCATTTTTTTTGAATGCTTCATCAAAGCCAAAAATCTCCTTCGTTTCAAAATGATCCGCAATCGTCATAACCAAACAATCGGTAAAACTCACTGATTCCGGTTGTTTTTTGTATGCCTCTAATGCTTTTTGCCGAATTTGTTCTGTGATATTCTCAATAACAAAAATTTTTATATTGAGAATAGAAATAGCGGCCGCATAGGCTTTTTGATGGCCAAATTTTTTGCCTGTTATATTGATCAGTTCTGAAAATATATCTTCGGGTATTATTACAGTATCGCTTCTTTTCTGAAATTGTTTGCTTACTTGTATAGCTAAAGAATGATTTTTGTCTGTTTCAACAAGAAGCGATATTAAAGCGCTTGAATTGGCAATAATCATAAGTTATTCTCCGTATAGATATTTATCAAGATTTATAGAGAGGTCTTTTGGGCCTTTTAATTTCAATTTTTTTCCCAATGTTGCTAATTCTAAAAAAGCATTCCCGATAAATTGTTTTTTTTCTTCCGCTTCCAATCCTTTTTGGATCAATGCCCGAATTATTTTTGCTTTATCTTTCTTTTGTTTTTTAGCAAGCAATGTTATTTCCCGGGCTTGTTCTTTTTGTAAGTAAACTTGAGTTCGTATCATATGTTTAATGTATAACATACATTACGTTATTTTGTCAATCTGCGAAGCGAAGGCGGAGGAGGTGGGATTCGAACCCACGGTATCTTGCGACACGGAGGTTTAGTAAACCTCTGCACTCGGCCACTATGCGACTCCTCCAAAAAAAGATCAAAATTCAAAAATCAAATATCAAAGATTCTTGAAATAGGTACTTGACCGCGAAAGGTAAAAGATTTTTTTATCTTTGATTTATTTGCGAAGTGTAGCGGAACGTAATAAATTTTTTAAGATAGAAATTTAAACGTTCCAGCAGCGTTGAAATTGCTATGCAATTTCTTACGCTGCGGAGGGTACAGGATTCGAACCTGTGGACGGTTATTCGCCGTCACGGCTTAGCAAGCCGCTCCATTACCACTCTGGCAACCCTCCTAGCGGCTTCATTATACAATAAAAAAGTTAATTGGTATAATAAGCGACGCTATGTCGATTTTGGATTTAATTTATCCTAAGAGGTGTGTCGGATGCGGGGCATACGGATCGTATCTTTGCGCGGGATGTTTTTCTTTTATTTCCTTTGCCGACCAAGGGTTTTGTGTTGCGTGTCAAAAAGCGGCGATAGGCGGGTTTACCCATCCTGCATGTAAGACTTCTTTTGAGATTGATGGTGTTTTCGCGAGCGTTGCCTATAAAGGCGTTGTCAAGCGATTGGTTTATCAATTTAAGTATAATCCACATCTTTTAGATGTCAAGCAATTACTGGTAGATTTTTTTTATGAGGGGATTATTCAGAAAGAGCCATTTATTAATTTGCTTACGGGGAGAAGTTTTTTTATGCCGATACCTTTGCATAAAAATCGTATGAAGCAAAGGGGATATAACCAGTCGCAGGTTTTGACAGAGGGGCTGGTTGAGAGATTGCAGAAAGAGTTACCGGTAAATGAAGATAGAAGCGGGGGTAGGATAGTGATCAAGGATTGTCTAGAGCGAATTAAGCAAACTAAGCCTCAATTCGGACTTTCCCAGCAAGCGAGACTCGCGAATATATCCGGTGCTTTTTGTCTTAAATCGAATTCAGTTGATGATTTGAAAAATGCGTCTGTGGTTTTTTTGGTTGATGATATTGTGACAGCGGGCACAACTTTTCGGGAGGCTGCAAAGGTGTTAAAGAAGGCAGGCGCAGGGAAGGTATATGGTTTGGCATTCGCGCATGGGTGATTGGTTTATTTTTCAATCAAGCGTTTGTTTCGGAAAGCATAACCGGATTGTGTTTTTAGATATTGCTCAAAATCCAGGGCTTTCTTTTTTGAAGAAAAGGCTGCATAGAAGACAAGCCGTAGTGGTCTTGAATTTTTTGTTGATGAAACAGTTCCGTTATTGTGATCTTTAATTCTCTCTTTTAAATTATCGGAGAAGCCATGATAGTAGGTGTTATCCTTAAGTTGAAGGATGTAGGCATAATACATAAATTATGTCAGAAACGAAAAAGCCCCTCTTCGTCCCCCTTCGCTAATGCTTCGGCGGGACTTCGATGGGGCACTCTTCGCAATTTATTTTACAACCATTTATTTATAAAGCGTGGCTGTGCCACTTCGTAGGTCAAAATAGTCCCTCTTCGCTAAAGCTACGAAGGGACACCCTTCTTTGCTAAAAAATGAGATTATCTTGTTTTCGGGTGGCCGTGCCACTCCGTAGTTCTTGATTTATATCAAGAACGAAGGGTGGAGATGTCCGGCAGTGAACCGGAGTCCGAGTAAAATCTTCTTACAACTTCTACAAGCGTAGTCAATTTTTGGATTTCGCTTTACTTTTTCCAATTGACAGGAGTAGTAAAGCCAAGGTTAGATAAGTTCGATAAGGAAACAAACCGATTTCCTTACTAATATCCTCAACTGTGTTTGTGCCCATAACTTCCCGTTGAGGAAAGAAGATTATGAACAAGACTAAAGCTTAAGCGTATGCTAAAACTTGTGGTCTAGATCCAAAGAGTTCGGCGCGAATTGCTTCGGCCTCCGCCATTAGATCTGAAATGCGGTTTTTACCAGCATTTATATTGTGATTCAGTTTTACGGCATTGGATCATGGCCGGCTTGCAGTTATTAAGGTGCTTTTCCCGTCGAATCAAGTCATCCCCCTTCGCCCTGCGAAACAGGGCTTCGGAGGGACAGGTCCCCCTTTTGTCCAGCAGAGCTGGTCTTTGGAGAAACACATGTTCCCTTCCATTGTTTCGTTGTGCTAAGGCGGATATTGATTAGATATTTCCTTTCAGCGCTTCTTCGATTTCTCTTTCAATGTCCTTGCGTTTGATTGATTCTTTTTTTTCGAATTTCTTTTTGGGCTTGCCCAAAGCCAGTTCTAGCTTGATCAAGTTGTTCCTAGTATACAACGAAACAGGCACGATTGTCAAGTTCGCGCCTTCGGTTTTGCTTTTGATAGCGATGATTTGCTTCTTGTGCAGGAGGAGCTTGCGGGTACGCTTGGAGTCGTATTGATCCGGTCTCGCGTATTCGTAGGGAAAGATCTTGGCATTTATGATGTAGGCCTGACTGCCAAGAATGCGGGCAAAACTTCCTGAAAGGTCGGCATGGCCAAGCCGGATGGCTTTGACTTCCGCTCCCTGTAAATTTATTCCGGCTTCGAATCTGTCGAGGATTTCGTAGTCGTAGAATGCTTTGCGGTTGATGATCTTCACTCCTTGATAATAATGGAATAGGAGTAAGGAATCAAGGATTATCATTTATTTAACAAATAGTCATGTTTAGACTAGACTAATCATGATAAGACTATGAGTTTGTTCATTTATCGTCCTATTTTGCAATGCTATTGCAAAATTGTCCGATTTTGATTAATATATAAATATGATAATTAATAGAATATTGGTAAAATCTTTGTCAAAGGCTATCAAGCATTATTCTGTTTTGTTCGTTACCGGACCTAGACAATCCGGTAAGACAACGATATCAAAAGAGCTATTTAGTAAATATATTTATAAAAATTTGGAAGATCCGGAAACAAGATTATTCGCAAAAAATGATGCGAAAAATTTTCTTTCTCAAGCAAATAAGATGATAATAGATGAAATTCAAAGAGTGCCGGAGCTTCTGTCTTATATCCAAGTTATGACTGATACAGATAGTAAAAAAAGGTTTGTGATAACCGGGTCGCAAAATATTCTTGTTTCACAAAAGATATCACAAAGTTTGGCGGGCAGAGTAGCTATTTTCAATCTATTGCCTTTTGCTTTTGAAGAGATAATCAATACAAGCTTTGAAAAAAAAGATATATATAAGCAAATAATATTTGGTTTTTATCCGAGGGTATATGATAGATCGCTTAATCCAATTGAGTGGTTTCCAAATTATATCCAGACTTATTTAGAGAGGGATGTCAGGGAAATAAAAAATATCAGCAGCTTGACTGATTTTCAAAGATTTCTAAAGCTTTGCGCCGGCAGGACAGGTCAAATTTTGAATTTATCTTCTCTTGCTAACGATTTGGGGACAGCAGTAAATACCATCAAAGGCTGGATATCCATTCTTGAGGCCACTTACATAATTTATTTGGTTCCACCTTTTTATAAAAATTTCAACAAAAGAATAATTAAGTCACCAAAGTTGTATTTTTATGATACAGGATTGGTCTGTTCGCTTTTGGCGATAAGAAATGAAGATCAGCTAAAAACTCATCCTCTTTATGGTAATATTTTTGAGACTTTCTGTGTCTCTGAAGTTGTAAAGCAAAATTATAATAATAATCTGAATATCAGTTTTTATTATTGGAGGGATAAGAGCGGGAATGAGGTAGATTTGTTATATGAAAAAAATAATAGAATCAACGCTATTGAGATTAAGTCGTCCGGTACATTTTCTCAAGATTTTATCAAAGAATTGAATTACCTGGAAAGAATTACTGAAAATAAAATAAATAAAAAAGTAATATATTCATCTACGGAAGATGCTCGATATAAAGATGTTGTATTACAAGGCTGGAGAAATATCAGAATTTAAGGGGTGTTTTTCAATAGTACTTTGTATAATTGAGGTTTTGCATCGTCGTATGGGGAGATGGTAAATTTGAAGTTGTGTAGAGAAACGAAATAGATATTCTTGTGATAATGCTCCTTCATAAATATTTGTAATAATTCAGTATATTCAGGGATTGCAATTAAATAGATATTGTTATTTTCATATAATGCAGTGTATATATTATCAATATTAAATCTTTTTAAGAGCAGAAGATCATGAGGCGTTCGCTGTGTCCATCCTCCGGTTATTATAGAGCGGTTTCTATATCTTGAATAATTGTCAAAAGGACTCATCCATTGAAGAGGAAGAGAAATATTCCAAATATATACTAATTTATTTTTTCCGTCAGGTAAATATTTGAAGATTTTTTGATATTCAATAATTTTATTTTTATTTTCAATGCTTTTTTGAGTATATGTAAAAATGAATGTCAATATCAAGGAAATACTAAAAATGTAATACGTTATTTTAAATATGCCTAGTTTATCTAGACTGAGTAGGTTGTGCTTTGAAGTGAGATAAAGACCGGAGAAGCCAATAAAAAATAATATAGGCAGGATTATTCTTTCCGGTAACCTACCTAGGTAAGAAAAATAAATAAATATGAATAGACCAATAGAGCAGGTTGCAAGAAAATATGTTTTATTTTTTATTGACGACCATCCAGTAATACTTATAAGAATGACTAATAAAATATAAGGAAAGCTGTTTATGTTAAATGAAATAAGTCTTGAGAGGGTGTCTTGTAAGATTATGGGGTTGAAATTTTTGTATTTGATTGATGAGAGTATGAACTGTAATTTTTTTACAGAGAAGATACTTTCATCATGATATAAGAATATATTAAACATGAAATAATCATTTATACTCCAGCCGACTTCATTGTAAGTCTGTTTATTTTTATCGAAATTGTATATACTGTAACTGCTGAGTTGTCCTCTTGGTTTTTGCAATAACATGAATTTATACCAATCAGAATTTTTGTTATAAGATATGTTGTGGATATATTTTGTCGTTCCCACTCCCAATGTAACTATCAATAAAAAGATTATCATCGTTTTTCTTTTGAGAACATGTTGTTTATAAGTAAGTATGATAATTGGAATAGCCAGTATTATAATGAGATAAAAAGAGTCTTCCCGAATCAAGCTGCTAACGAGCAAAAGGCTGTAAGTAGTTATATAAGAAAATTTCGATTGTCCCTTGTTGTTACCGATAAGGAATAAAAAGAGAAAAATCCCACTGGTGGCAGCAAGCGCTGCTATAGTTGTAAATTGTAAAAATAATAAAAACCAAAGGTAAAAAATAAATACAAATAGTAAAGAGATTGCTAACAGCGCTTTGCTTTTAATTTTATTTATAGCTACGGTTAGAATGCTAAATAAAGAGACAAAAGCTACTCCATAAAAGAAAGCGCTATACCAATTCCAGTCAGGATAGATGCGATATAGTATCGTAAGAAATTTTCCAAGAATAATATTTATAAATACCAAGTAAGCACTTGGTTCACCGGTATACAAGCCATTGGCTATCAATGTCATTGCTACATCGTCAACATCCTCATATGTTGGTGTAAAGAGTGTAAATAATACTAAAAAAAATGTTGAGGTCAAAAATAACGGCGAAGTTAATAGAGAATATATATATTTATAGTTTTTTGATAATTTATGCATTGATTTTTTCTTTGATAATATATAAAGGTCTTTTTTTTACTTCCTCATATATTTTACCTAAATATAATCCAAGAATGCCTATTCCCGCACATAGTACACTACCTAAAAAATAAATTGATAATGTCAGACTGGTCCATCCGGGGATTGGTATGCCAAAAATAAAATATTTTATAAAAATAAATATCCCATATGAGAATGTAATGAAGGAAATGAGAAACCCTACCTGAATAAAGAGTTTTAAGGGTTTAGTTGAGTGAGAAAGAATAATATCTACTGCTAAATTGATTAATTTTGGATAATTATATGATGATTTTCTTTTTGATCCAAATCCATGTCCTACGTCTACATAGCCTCTTTTGAAACCTAACCATTTAATTGAAGCAGAAAAAGATCTGCCGTGTTCGCGAATGTTGTTAATGTTTTCTATTACAACTTTATTATAAATTCCAAAATTAGCAATAGCATTGTCTGTCTCGCTGTCAGTAAAATAATCGAATATTTTATAGAATATTTTAGAGGATAGTTTCTTGATGAGAGTATCCTTTCTTGCTGTTCTTCTTGCCAGAATAAGATCATAACCATTTTTTGTTTTGGCATATAGTTTTTCTATTTCTTCCGGTTGGTCTTGAAGATCACAGTCCATAACTATAATCCATTTTCCTTTGGCAATATCAAGACCGGCTGTAATAGCGTAATGTTGTCCGAAGTTTCTTGATAAATTTATGCCTTTTACCTTTTTATCTTCATTCGCAAGCTTTTTGATAAGGGACCATGAGGTATCCAAGCTGCCATCGTTTACCATAATGATTTCAAAGTTTGGATTGATAGCTGAAAGAGATCGTGCCAGTCTGCTGTAAAGTTCTTCCAAGCACTCTTCTGCTTGGTATACGGGCGTAACTACGGAAATTTCGAGATTTTGCTTGCTCATAATATAAAGAATTTATGAATTTGATTTAGTATATAGGTTTGTTCTATTTTTTGTAAGCTGTAATATAAAGGAAGTCTCAATATTCTTTCGCTCAAATTTTCAGTAAAGGGTAAATCACCCTTTTTATATCCGTACTTTTTGCCCATTGGGGATATATGAAGGGGAATATAGTGGCTAATAGCCAAGATGCCTTTTTTAATAAGATACATACGAAGATGTTCTCTTGTCTCGCTTGAGTTCAATATGATATAAAAAGTATGATAATTAGGAGTAGCGTAGGATGGGATAAAAGGCAACTGTAAATATTCTTTATTTTTTAATTCGAGAAGATTATTAAAATACGTATCATACAACTTTTTCCTGATTAGATTAATGGAGCGCGTTTTTTCTAGTTGGCCATATAGGAAAGCTGCTAGTTGGTCAGACATTACGTAGCTTGAGCCTATATCAACCCAATGATATTTGTTAATCTTACCCCTTAAAAATTTACTTCTATTTGTGCCTTTTTCCCGAATTATTTCAGCCCTTTCGATATATGTATCATCATTTAATAATATTACTCCACCTTCGCCACAGTAAATGTTCTTGGTTTCATGAAAACTATACGCGCCTATTGTACCTATCGTGCCTAAGTATTTATTTTTATATTTTGCGCCAATTGCCTGAGCGGCATCTTCTATCAGATAAAGATTGTGTTTTTTTGCTATTTGCATGATTTTATCCATCTGACAAGCGATACCTGCATAGTGAACAATTACAATGGCTTTTGTTTTTTTAGTTATTTTTTCTTCAATTTTATTTTCGTCAATATTTAAGGTATCGTTTCTTATATCAACAAATATGGGTATGGCTCCTCGTAGCACAAAAGCGTTTGCGGTAGATGTAAATGTAAATGATGGTAATATAATTTCATCGCCAGGTTTTAAATCTAATAATATTGCAGCTAATTCTAACGCATGCGTACATGAGGTTGTGAGAAGAGCTTTTTTTACTCCGAATTTTTTTTCAATAAAGGCCTGACATTTTTTTGTAAAAAATCCATCTCCGGAGATTTTTCCTCTGGCTAAGGCCTCCTTGATATATTTTAATTCATTACCGATAAGAGATGGCTTGTTAAAAGGAATATTGACTTTCTTCATATTTTTTATATTTTTCTTCCAATAATTATAAATCCGGAGGAAATGTTTTTTGCCAAGGGATGATGTATAAGAATAATATCCAAATATTTGATGGGGAACGTGATAATTATTATCAATAGGTATATCAAATCATGAAGTTGTCTTATTCCGAAAGATAAAAGTATTGCCAGCCATTCTTGAAAAACCCAAAGTAAGCCTGATGTTGGGCCACCGTAGCACTTTAGCTCAATTAACTCAAGGTTCTTAAATAATTCTTTTACACCCTCATAGGTTTTTCTTGTATAGTCTTTTGGCGAGGCGTGAAAACCCTGAATAAATGGATAGAAGCAAATTATAAAACCTCCTTTTTTAAGTATCCTGAACATTTCCGAGACTGCTTTTTGATCATTTGGAATGTGCTCCAGAACTGCTCTATTTATAATAATATCTATGGATTCGTTCTTAATAGGTAAATTTGTGATATCGCAGATAAGATTAACATTTGGGTAGTTAATGATATCTATGTTAGAGATGTTTTTATAGTTGGAATTACCACTACCTAGGTTTAAGGCCATGATGTTTTTATTTTTAACGTGAAGGTTTATAAAATGCCTTAAAGTATTATCTGTGTATACAGGGCTTATTATAGCGATTAAGCCCTCATACAAAAGAGAGTATCTTTTTAGAAAGTGCTTAAGCTTATCTAAGGGGTCGGTTATGATATCATTTTTTGGAACAGAAAAAAAATATTTATCGTCTTTATATGGGTATTTTTTTTGACATTTTTGGCATGTTATTTTAGAAAGATTTTTCTTAAATTGATTATTTTTGCAGTTCAAACATATTAAAATATCTAAATCAATTTGTTTGCTCATGATTATAGAATGTATTTTATCATTTACGGGGAGTTTACACAAAATATCGAATAAGCTAAAATACACATAGGGAGAATTAATGGCATTTATTACAGAACAACTACTTAAAAAAATGGGTTTTAAATCATTGGGAAGCAATGTGCGTATAAGTGATAAAGCTTCAATATATAACGTTGACCGGATTGAAATTGGAGATAACTCACGCATAGATGATTTTTGTGTTGTTTCCGGAAAGGTGTTTGTAGGGCAGAATGTGCATATCGCTGTTTTTTGTAATGTGGCAGGCGGTGAAAAAGGCATAATTTTTGAAGATTTTTCAGGTCTTTCATATGGATGCCATGTATTTACCCAAAGTGACGACTACGGCGGGCGAACGCTTACAAATCCGACAGTACCAGACAAATATAAGCAGGAGATAAAAAAGGCTATTATAATTGGAAGGCATTCGATAGTGGGAACAAATTCCGTGATATTTCCGGGTGTTGTGTTGGCAGAGGGTACTTCGGTTGGAGCTTTATCAATGGTAACAAAGTCAACTAAAGAATGGTCTGTGTATTTTGGAATTCCGGCGAAATATATCAAGGCACGAAAGAGGGATCTCTTGAGATTGGAAGAAGAGTATTTGGCGAGTGAGAAAAATAAGGAGGTTTTTTGAAAATTTTGGAGTTGTAAATGGGTTAATGAAATGATAATTAGGAATTAAGGGAACTGGTTTACCATATGAATATGGAGAGGAGGTTCATTTATTTATTTTTAGGCTTAGTCGGGATTATTGCTATATATTATTGGGCGCGGGGAGTGGTGATGTTGGATCCTGATTTTGGGTGGCATATCAGGATGGGGCAGATTATTTTGTCAAATGGCATTCCGGCAACAGATCCATTTTCATACAGTATGCCCAGCTATCCCGTTGTGGGACATGAGTGGTTAACAGATATTTTGCTTGCTTGGTTGTTACCAGTTATTGGCTATAAAGGATTGGCGGGAATATTTACATTTATCAGCCTTGGCGCGTTAGTCTTGCAGTGGAAGGCTGTTCGTAAGCAGCAAAGGCAATTTGTATTTATTCCATTTTTTCTTTCTTTGACGACGCTTGTATTTTTTTTCGGCATACGGCCGCAGGTGATCAGTTGGTTCTTTTTTTCTCTGATACTTTTTGTTGTCCGCGACCGGGAGCGTTTCCGTAAATGGCGGTGGTGGTTACCGGTGGTTTTTTTGGTCTGGGCGAATTTACATGGAGGATTTCCCTTAGGGATAGGAGTGCTTTTGGCTGCTATTGTTTATTGGGCGACCACAAGGGATCGCCCCTACAATGTTTTGCACAGGGCGAAAACATGGTTTCGCCCCTACAAAAACAAATTTTCTGTTTTTTCCGCGGGGG
>Ga0180732_1000759_pt1 | contig 24061 bp, 41 predicted proteins | sample KR11_01MetaG_FD_148674 | JGI IMG/M metagenome (GOLD analysis project Ga0180732, IMG submission 148674) | Groundwater microbial communities from the Olkiluoto Island deep subsurface site, Finland - KR11_0.1 MetaG | ecosystem: Environmental > Aquatic > Deep subsurface > Groundwater | place... | reverse complement strand
ATCTGATATTTCGTCTGCAAATATATTATCACACTTTGAGCATTTATAGTATTTCATCTTAAATCCTCGCTTATATGTTTTATTACGACACTTTCTAGGTATGCAAATTTATAACCTTTTTCTCTGAGTCTGCCGCAAAATTCTATATCATCATGATGGTAGTCTGCTGGCATACAAGCAGGAAAACCACCCGAGTCTTCAAACCATGCTTTAGCATATCCTATCATACATATACCACCCAATGCAAAAGTATAGCCCAAATTATTCTTATAAGTATATCTAGGCAAACCGCCTCTATTAACTAATAATCCCAATATATAAGGCGAAATAAGCATTTTAGGTTTTAAGACTGCTAGGCATTGTTCTAACCAACTATCTGTCATTATCAATGCGTCATTATCCAATTTTACTATTATGTCTGTTTCATGGCCAATTTTATCAAGTGCGAAGTTATCGCCTGAGTTAATACCTATATTTCTATTTAAAGAGAAAATATGCAATTTCCCTAATTGATGATTGAAATCATTTAAGTATTCAACAGTGCCGTCTGTACTGCCTTGATCAATTATATAATGGTCAAAAGGTATATGGGTATTTTTATATAAACTTGCCAGCATTTGTTTTGTTAGCTCAATTCTATTTTTTGTAAGCGTAAAAATAGCAATTCTATTCATATATACCTATATCCTTAGTATATCATACCTATATTATGTTTCTCATTATAAGAAATCGGATTTGTGCTAAAGGTTATTTGGAAGTAAAGAAACCCTTTAAAGAATACCTCCCGCACTATCTTTCTGATGCTGCATTTCTCTTTCGATGAAGAGTCTTTCCCATCCAGTAAAAGTTAAATATGTAAACGTGCGTGCATCGAGCTTGTTCGTATCACACGCCATACGACTAGCGTTTATTATTGGAAACGTACTTTTCTTTATTCACCTGTACTTGTTGGTGACTCTTAGTTTCCGCTTTCGCTGTGGTTGAGATAATCTCGAAGTTTCAGAATTTCGGATTACTATTGCATTTTTTAAAATACCGTGATATAATATTATCATTCAGAATTTCGGAAATCAAGTAGCAATACTTGATTCAAGAGACCCGCCATAAACAGCGGGTTTTTTGATGATTATTATGTAAAATGAATTAACTAATTTTTTCAAGATTACCCCAACCGTTTGGATTACGTTTAATTGGCTTACTAGGTATTTTATAATACCAATCATTATCTTTCAAACTTTCTTGTGAGGCTGGTAAATGCCACTGATGCCACATCTTAGTTTTATTTGTAATCCAAACAACCTCATATCCATCTGCAACTGCCCTATCTACTAAATCGTTATCCTCCCTGCCCCAGTAAGTATAAACTTCATCATAACCATGAACTTTATCTATCCAATCAGCTTCAATCCCAATACAAGAACCTGATGCTGATGGTTCATGGGTTTCTATCTCTTTTCCTTCTTCATCAAGATCTATTTTTTGACATAGAACGATTGATTTAGGTTTAGTAGTTAAAGCCATTATTATTTCTTCTATAAAGTTGGGTGCAAAAATAATATCTATATCGGAGGATAAAACATATTTAGTTGTTACTGATTTAAATCCAATATTTAAGGCTCGGCATTTATTGAAAACCTCAGTATTTTGTTTAACCTCGATTAAAGTAATTCTTTTATCTTTATTAAAAACATCAGGATACCATGATTTATCAGTACTCCCATAATCAACTATAATAATTTTACAAGGATAAGATTGATCTAAAAGACTATTAATACATCTTTCAGCACGAATACAAACTCTATTTTTAATTACCATTACTACCGTAATAGAATTATAAGCATTTAATAATTGGTTATATTCACTCATATTAAAGGTGTTCCTATATTTCCTTGTGGATCATCATGCCAATGATACTCAGTAAGTATCTGTGGTACATGAACTATTCTCATTCCTGCTTTACCGAACTTTTTCATAAGAAGCCAATCAAGCATTTTTTCACAATTTATATTAAAAAATCCAACCTCATTAATTGATTGTATCGTGTGCATAATATCTGAAGTATCTATATAGTTGCCTTTTTCAATTCTTTTAAGATCAAAATCATAACTCATTCTGCCCATAAATCTTTTTTCATTAGGTATGGTTGATTTATAAATCCTATCACCATAAACTACGTCTGCTTTATTATCTTTAATTGCCTCATATAAAACCTCTAAGTGATTAGGTAAATAAACATTATCATCGTCTAGATAGCATATTATTTTAGAGCGTGCTGCCATAATGCCTACATTCTTACCCTTAGCGTCACGTTTAGTGTTATATGGCATACGAATACCAATAATCCTATCTTCACCATCAGGTAATTTAAAAATTGGTGGACTATCCGAATGATCGTCAATAATTAAAAGCTCAAAATCTGTGAATGTTTGACACAATACACTATCAATAGCTCGTTGTAATAAAACAGGTCTGTTATATGTAGTAGTTATAATACTTATTTTGGGATTTGCCATTTTATATTATTTCTTAACAATAGCCGTTGTTAATATACCATCAACAAGACCTGCCGTACCACGTTCAAATCCAATGTCATTTAATAATCGCTGTAATGCTTTATGTGAAATCCTCCAATAATCATCATACCCTGATTGACCATGATATTCAACCATAAAAGGACAATCAACAATAAGAAATCCACCTTTTTTAAGTAACCGATAACATTCTTCTAATGATTTTTTAAAATCAAATATATGATCTATCGTTTGACTGAATATAATCAAATCCCATTGTTCGCTTGGCAATCCATTATTACAAATGTCAACAACAATATCAGGGTACAATCTATCTAATTTATCAAGAGTTTTATAATTGTTTCCGATACCAAAAAGGTGATAATAGCCTCCTGGCTTAAAATCATCGTCAATTCCAATTTCTAATACGTCCCATTTTTTATTATCAGGAAATATTTTCTTACGATAACCATCCATTACTTTAAATATAGTTTCTCTTATTTTACTTGCCATGTTATTTTAATTATATAATTTTTTTAAAATAAATACACCGTCATAACTGTAAATAATCATATTATGATATTTTGCTTTATATTTTTCTAAAAACGCATTATAAGCGAGACTGACTCCATTAATCATTAAAATATCATGTCCTAAAATATATCCGTTGATTTTTATTAAACGATTACAGTTTTCTAAATCTCTTATACAATCCTCATAAGAATGACCATCATCTATAAAAGCCATATCGAATCTTTCCGTAGTTTGAGTAATATATTCTAAAGGATTACTTTTAATACATTGAACATAATGATTTAATTCTAAATTTGCAATATTTTCTTCTTGTCCATAGTCCCTTATATCTAATGTCGTTAGATGACCAAAATTATTTGATTGCAGTCCTTTAGCTATAGCAATTGCCGTATCACCCTCAAAAGTGCCTATTTCTAATACTTTTTCAGGTTTAATCATTCTTACAAATCCATATAAGAAATCGAATACCTCAACTTCTGTAGCCCATGATTCATGATAAGTTCTTGCTTTATTGCGAGTCCAAGTTCTATTATCTTTTTTTAATTGTATATCACTCATATTTCTCCCCATGTAATAATTTCAAAAGGCATATTTTCATTTATTGCTTTTGCTTTATCTTGAATTTCTTTTGCTAAAGAATAAACGTCTTTAGTCGTTGCATTATTAGCGTTTAAGATAAAGGCGGGAAACATTGGCGATACTACCGCACCGCCCTTAATTGCACCACTCATGCCTATTTTTTTAATAATGTCTTTGCCTCCCCAATCTCTTTTAAACCAACAACCAGCAGATGGCAATATCATGGGATAATTTTTTTCTCGTGAATCAATATTCTTTTTATAAGATTTAATAAGTTCGTCTTTATTTCCTTTTTCTAATCTAAATCTCACAAAAGTAATAATCCAGTTACTATTTTGAAAAATACTGCTACGAAATCCGAATTCACACTCACTATAATTAAAATTTCTTCTGAGTTTTGCTTGTTTAGCATAAGCTTCTACATTTATTAAATAATCTAAAATAGAACCATGAGAAGCACTTGCGTTCATTGTAATTGCACCACCAATTGAACCTGGAATACCTGCAAGATGATTTAATCCTTTATATCCTTTTTCTGCTAAAAGTCTAATTACCTCGTTTAAATCAAATCCCGCACCAATAGTAAGAGTTTGCTCAAGTTCATTTAATAAAAAATGTTTAAAATCCATTTTAATTACAGGTTTTGTTAATCCATTATCGCTAACTAAAATATTTGTGCCATTTCCTAAAATATAAGTATTTTGCAAATCATTGTCTGAGATTTCATCTAAATCAGTTATTTGATTAACAATATACATTTTAGGCGTATTGCCTCCTATTTTATAGCTTGTATAATTTTTTAATGGTTCGTTAATTAATATTTGCATTTTTTATTCCTTCTATAATCTTAGAATAAACCTTTTTTGCGTCCTCTTTAATTTTAGGTATTTTCATTTTTAATAATTCACTGTATTTAGATTTATTATACCAAGTATCAAAAACTATAGGAAAAGCATTTTCTGTTGTAAAAGTATTTTTGTCTAAAACATCCTGTATTGGATAATCCAGTAATTGTAATAACCCATTCATTTTATAATCAATATCTGAAGATATAGGTACAAAGGGCGTACCCATCGATGCAGAATAAACAATGCCATGATACCTGTCTGATATTAAAATACCATCTCTAAGAGTTGATTTAAGTTCTTCGGCAGTTAATTTATCCTCAATAACTACTGCTTCATGTTTCATATAACCAGCAATTTCTTTGGCGATTAATCTGTCATCTCTATCTCCTCCATGTCCGATAGGAATAAAAACGACCTTTCCCATTGTTTCAGCAACCATATCTGCTAATTTCGCTATTTCTTTAACAAATCTTGTATCTATCATATATCCACGAATAGCAAACTTAATTGCATTATAATGAGGGAACTCATAATTTTTAATTCCAATATCAAATACGGTATCGGGCAGTATTTCTAATTTATCTTTATTTACTCCATTGGATACTAAAAAATCATAAGTGTCTTTTTCACGAGGGCTAACCAATAAAGCATTATTTAATACTTTAGTTAATAGTGATTTGGTTTCGTCATTAATTGGTCCAACGAATGTTTGAGTTGAAAAGAAAGTAGGTTTACCAAGTTTTTGAGCAAGATCAAAGGATTTAAGATACTGAGCCATATTATCTCCTATCATGTATCCACCACCTTGACTAATAACAATATCAGCGTCTTTAACCGCTTGTTCTAAGTTATTTATATAAAATTTAACTTTATATTCAGATAATTGTTTTTTATCCCAATCTAAAAGAGTTTGTGAGGCAATAAGAAATTCTGTATCAGAAAAAGCACCTACAATATGTTTCATTAAGTTTTTCCAGATAGCAATATCTCCTGTATTACTTGACTGCCAACAGTTAGTAAAACAAATCTTAATATTTTTTTTCATAATTTATTTCTTTAATATAAAACATGCAATATATCTGCCTATTCCTTTTCCTTGAGAATTATCCTCAGTCGCTAACCATTTAATATCACCTAAATTACGAACTTTTGCACCAGCCTCTAATAGCATTAAAACCCATTTATCCATTGGATAAACCATAACTACGGTTTTACCTTTTTTATATTCATTAATTGCTTTTCTTGCCCATGCCGTTGCGCCTTTCTTTTTCCCATTATGAATAATTGATCCGAATGGTGGATTAAGATAATTAGATTTACCCCATTCACAGGTTAATCCGTCAAAATCTTTAGGTAAAGGGTGTGGTGCAGGATCAAAATCAAAGTTAAATTCTTTATTTAATTTCTCATATACATCAGGCGGTGTAATCCAATAATGCTTACCGTCTTTTGCTCCCATATGAAATTTATTTTCTTTTGGTATCATTTTTTTCACAATACCTCCTTTTCAAAAAGCATAGCAGTGCGATCCCAAGTAAAATTTCTAGCAAATTCTTTAGATTCTTTGCTAAGACGATCCATTAAAGCAGGGTCATTGTAGAGCCGTACAATCTTTTCTGACGCTTCCATTGACCATAAATAGTGGTTTATATCACCATCAATAATATAACCCATATTTCCAACTAGATTTCTTAAATTACCGCTATTACTGGCAATTACTATACAACCGCTTGCCATTGCCTCTAAGACGCTTAAACAAAAAGTTTCTTTATGGTGACTGCCTACAGGATAAAGAAATATTTGCGCTTGATTTAATCGTGTTACCATATCTTTTTTACCAATTTGTCCATGATATTTAATCTTATTTTTGATTAATTTATCATAAATAGGCCGATATTGTTCATTATCCCAACCCCACATGCCTCCACCACCATAAACATGAATTTGTGCTTGTGGTAATCCTAACCGTAATCTTTCCATTACAGGGATTAATGCAGACATACCACCTTTACCTGGGTAGCCTGCATAAGTAATATTATATGGTTGTTTTTCTATATTACTTTCAAAAAATGCAGAATCTACTCCAGGATTAATTACTCTCATTTTTGTTATTAAATCCTGCGGTAAATGAGAGGCAAAAAAATCTCTATGCCAATCACTCACTACAAATAATTTATCTACATTGGGAAAACGCAAAACGTCATCTAGGCGAAAACGATTAGCCCAGTTTATTACTTTTTTAGCATTATAATTTGCAGGTAGATTTTCAAAACCTACTAATATATCCTCTTCCGAGGGTGAATAATCTTGATACTTATAGTAAGCAACATTATCATAATAATTAGGGAAATTACAGTTAATATAAACAGATACATTGTGTCCTCTTTTAGCCAACGCTTTAGCGGTTTGAATGATAACTACTTCAGCACCGCCAACCCCTACATTCTTTTCAGTATTAGGATTATAAGATAATTTACCATGATTATCGTAAAAGGTGATTTTCATATATTATTCTCTTTCATACTATGGTTTCTTTAAAATAAAGAATTGTGATTTTGATAAATTAGCAGGCATAGATATGATTTTAAAGTTATATTTATTTGCTAATTCTTTAACCTCACTTAAAGTCCAATATACCATATCTACCGCATTAGCATTATTTACCGACACGCATTTATGTTTATTGGCAAGTGGTATTTGAAAAAAATAATAACCACCTGATTTAAGTATCCGTCTTCCGTCTTCGATAAGTCTTTCTACCATATCTTCAGGCGTATGTTGAAAAACTAAAAAACTAATAATTAAATCTACACTTAAATCACTTATAACTGAAAAATCACGAATAATACAAAGTGTTTCAATTTTAGGATTATTTCCCAATCGCTGGTGTAATCGTTTTAACATTTCTGCTGAAATATCTACTGCCTGAACACGCTTGGCATCTTGAGCAATAAATTCAGTCATTCGGCCCGCTCCCGCACCGAGATCAACTACGACTTTATTTTTCCAGTCAATATTATATAAATTAAGAAATTCTCTAATCCATTTAATATTATTCTTACCTGATTCTCTAAAAGATTTTTCGTCATTAAATCCCTGAGCGATATAATCTCTGAAATAATCAGTTAAAGCTGCTTTATCCCAATCACTTTTAAGTTTTCTAAAATCTTTAATTAAAATCTGTTCCATATTTTACGACCTCTTTCCATGTAACGCTTAGCGGTAAATCAGCAACAATGCTATCCCTCTGCCATTTTTTTAATATAAACTCATCAGAAAACTCTTCTCTATTTTGATATTGAGGGTGAGTTTTCATTCTTAATCTTTTAGAAAGCAAAAGATTATAATGTACCACCCCTATAATATCCCAATTCCTTTTATCACCCTCGCCAACATAAATTTCATGGCATTTATTAACCCACCTAGAACCTTTACGCTTATATAGCCAAGGGTGGCTCATAAAAGGGTGTACTCTTGGTGAGGTTAAATAATAATGAAAATCATAAATTAAATCTACTCTTTTAACTTTAACACTGCCTACTTTTTCAGGTAACTTTTCAATATAATTTCTTAAATGCTTTCTTAATTGGTCTGTTGCTATTTCGTCTGTATCTATACTTAAAATCCAATCTTGAGTTGCATTATTGATTAGCAAAGTACGCCATTCGCCCCAATTATATTCACTATTCTCAATGCTTAAAATTTTATCAGCATATTTTTTAGCGATTTGTTTAGTATTATCCGTTGATCCGGTATCTAGGTAGATAATTTCGTCAACAATATCCCTTACACTTGCAAAGCAATTCTCAATATAGGGTTCATTATTTTTGCCTACGATACATGCGCTTATCATAATTTTATGGCTAAATTAAAAGCCTTATTCCATCCTTTTGCTGACAATTTTGGATTCCAATAATTTCTAATTGTATCTCTTGCATTAACGCCAATTTCATAACATTTTTCTTTATCTTCTAAAAGTTCTTTGGTTTTGTCAATCATTTCATTAACATTCCAAGCGTAAATAATATTATTATTCTCCTCGTTAAAATATTTTTTATAAGTATTAAAAGCTGTTCTTAATGCTACTACCGGCTCGCCCACTGCCATTGCCTCTAACGGACTTCTGTCTAATTTCCAAGCACAATTAAAGTAAACTTGATGATCTTGTAATGTTTTAATCATATCTTCCTCTGAATCAATTGATCTTGCATTAGAAAAGTCATGATCACCTTTTGCTATAACTTGAATAGGTATTTGATGATAAGCATTCTTAAGAATATTAAATCCTTTTAAATCAGGACCCCAACCACTAAAAGCTCTTGTAGCAATTGTTATTGCACTTTTTATTATTGGATTATAACCTCTAAACTCATTAGTATCAATTGGATGAGGTCGAACTATTGGTGTACCTACTTTCCACATTTCTGCTTCTTCTTCTGACCAATAACAAACAGGTGTATCTTTAATAAGTTCTGCTAATTTTTTAGGATTATCCCATTGCTGAGGGACTTGATCTATATGAAAAACACAAGGTTTATTATGATCCCAAACTGCTTTTAATCTTTCATAGGTAACTGCGTAACCTACGTCTATTTTATCCCAGTCAATTTGAGGATAAGGCACTATTTTAGCATTTTCAGGCAGAGGACGACCAATAAAAGGTAAATTATTATCTACAATATAAAAAGTATGTTCAGGCAAAGCCTTATACATGTAATATTCACAAAAAGTGTGGTAGCGTTCAAAGATTATTCCTAATTGTTTTTTCATAATATTTTTTTATCTTTTAGAGTTCTACTTTAGCAATTATATAAGGTTTACTAAGATCATTAGAAATGCCCCATTGATCTGATCCATACATGGTTATTTTAGGATCGTTCATTGTTTCTTTAATAATGTTAAATAAACTGAAAACGTCAAAATGAACCTTATGCCATTTATTATTATCAGTATGTTTTAAATCATTAGGCGTACTTATATAGATAATCCCATTTTCTTTAATTACTAATTTCATATTCTTTAAAAGAATTTCTGGATTTTTTACATGTTCGATAGTCTCGAAACAAGAAATCACATCAAATTTTTCATGCTTATGATTACTTAATGATTTATCCTCTTCTAAATTTCTTATCTCAATACAGGCATCACAACGATATGGATATTTTCTAGCCTCGTCTATGGCATCTTGACTATAATCATAACCTGAAACGCTTTTTGCCAAGAAAGACATTAGATACATACCATAACCGTTACCCATGGCTAAATCAAGCACGTCTTTGCCTGCAATGCTATCCATTGCAAAAACATATCTGATTAAATGCTCTCTGATAACCACAACAGGTATATTGGGATCATTGACAAATCTAACTCTTTCAATTGCATCTGCTGTCATAATGGTTTGTATGCCTCTATGCCTAAGCTATTAGAATGAGTTCGTATTGGTTTAATTAATGTTACTCTGACAAAATTAACTCTTGATAAAAGAGTATCTAATGATTCAAAGCAATATCCCCATTTAAAAGAATCTAATTCAGTATCAGGATTACCATATATTTCATTAAGTAATCCCTCATTCTTAGTACTAATAAATTCTTTTGATAATTTGATTAAATCAGGGACATAAAGTTCCAATCTTCCTCCTGGTTTTAAACACCTGAACCATTCTTTTAATGCTACCTCTGCCTCTATTTTAGAAAAAGAATTAATCATATAATTAGCACAAATATCAGTTAATGTACTGCTTGGAAAAGGCAATATCCGTGCATCATTATTATATTTGATATGCGGTAATCGTTTTAAATCAACCTGAGCATAACTAGGATATACTGGTCTTTCTCCTCCTCCTATTTCAACTTTTTCTTCATGTTTTATTCCTGTTAAATTTGGTGTCATATCTATTTTTGGTAAATTATTGATTTTACTGATAGGCCATCGCTTTTCAAACTTTTTTCGATTTCTTTCAGTAATTTCATCAAATTTCCTTTTATCCTCCTTTTTTAAAATATCTTGTGATTTACCCTCAAGATGAATAAGTCTAGCCTCATGATTAATAACTACTTTAAATCCTAATTCTCTAACTCGTAAACAAAGATCAATATCCTCAAAATATCCTTTAATATAATTTTCGTCAAACCCTGCAAGGATCTTGCGAACCATCAAGCACGCTCCCGTAACGGCTTCTACCTCTTCTACGCCTCTTTTAGAGACTTGTATATCAGTTTGATAATGTCCTATATGCTGTACTTGTCCGTTTTTAAAAGTTATTCCCGCATGTTGTATTTTCCATACACCCTGAGTATCTCTATCAAAATATAACCTTGCACCAACAATTCCAACTTTGGTATTAGATTCTAATACGTCAACCATTCTTTCCAGCCACCCCCATTGAGGTAAGGTATCATTGTTTAAGTATAGGATATGATCTCTTGTTGCTACTTTTAAAGCTATATTATTTCCTTTTGCAAATCCAAGATTTTTATCATTATGAATTGTTTTAATATTAGGATATTCTCTTTTAAGATTTTCTAACACTTTCCATGTATCATCTGTAGAACCATTATCAACCAATATAAGCTCAAATCCCTCCGGTGTTACCTCATATAGCCTGTCAACACAATTTTTAGTAAGCTGAGAATTATTCCAGCAAACAATTATAATAGATACTTTATCAGTTCTGGTAATAATTGAATAAAATTTCTTTTTTGTTACTTTTTCATCAAATAGCTTAGATCGTTCAATTGCATTTTCAGACATTGCTTTTTGCATGACTTTGCTTTCAATAATTGCCATTGTTGATTGTTTTAATTCTTGAACGTTATTAACTAAAAATCCACTTTTAGCATCTTCTATTATTTCTTTTGGCCCTCCTGTATTAAGAGAAATAGGGATACAACCACTGGACATAGCCTCAAGAATCGTTAGACCAAAATGTTCTTGTGCTCCTACGTCATTAGGTTTACTAATACCTGTCATGTGCCAGTAAATAGTTGCCTGTCCATAAAGTCCTTGTAGTTCTTTAAAAGAAATACTTGGGTGAAAAACAATCGGATAACCACTTGCCATTCGATAAAGTTCTTCAAAATAAACCTGATCCTGTATTTGTCCTACTATATGAAAAGTCCAATCTTTTAATCCTGCATCCACCATTTCTTTAAAGGCATTTATCATTTGTTTATGACCCTTATCGGCCTCTGGCACTGGTGGTGATATTCTACTAACATGAATAATTGTTTTGTTTACTTTAGGTAGAGGATTAAACTGAGAGGTCATAACGGGTGGATAAACTACCTCAATTTTTTTTGATAATACTTTCCATCGTTTTTCAATATTTCCTTTAGTATATTCTGAATTAGCCAGAAATTTATAATCATATAAAGGAAAAAAGAATTGAGGAAAAAATACCAATATCCATTTCTTGAATGCTTTTGTCGGCTCTGATCTCCAATGTGAAATATTTAAAAAAAGATAATCGTATTTATCACCACACCCTTTTACATAAGGATAAAAGGTTACGCCCTCTGTGTCTAAATTAAGAAATTGCCGCATCCATTCTTTTGGTTTAGGATTACCAGGTACGTTCACCTCAACATCATAATATCTTTTGAGATATTCAATAAACTTAAAAGCATGAACTGTACCACCACCTAGTAGATCATAATGATCGCAAAGTACACCAACCTTAATTCTCTTAAAAAAACTATTCATGTTATTTTAATACTTGCAATAACGATTTTTTGCACCTTTCACTAGGTTGTGCTTTCCCTGTTTCAATTAATGAAATATAGGTTTGAGTGTAACTGGAAAGTTTTGCCAATTCTTGTTGACTGATTCCTTTCTTTGTTCTTAATTCTAATAATAATTGACTAAAGTTTTCCATATTTATACCCAGTTAATTTTATTGGCTATATTTTTATCGGAGCCTCTTACTCTGGATTCATCCTCCCTTGTGGGTGATGGAGGTCCTCCTGCATCTCTATCTGCTACTAATTTTCTGATCTTATCTCCTATAGCAGTAGGTCTAGTTGGAATCGGAGTTTCTTTCATAGATTCATTTGCTAATGCAATTGCCTTCTCAACCACATCAGGGACTTTACCTGATGACCTAGGTAGTACGGTAGTACGGGTACTGCTAAGGATACGGGTAATCAATGATTGATGACCACAGTTTGGACAATTATAAGCTGACATGGAGTCATCAAAAAACATTCTTTCATCACATTCAGGACAAAATTGATCAGGATATAAAATGCGCTGAACTAATTGAAAAATCTGTTTTTTTAATTCAACTTTATCTGCACAATTATCAACAACTTTATCAATTCTTTCTTTTACTGTTAATATTGGCTTTTGTTGATTTACCTGTTCGGATTCTTTTGTTTCTTGAATCTGAACATTTAATACTGTTTCTTTTGGTTTCGATTTGTTTTCCATATTTTCCTTTTCCTAAAACTTTTAATACTTTATAAAAAAAATTATTCAATTTGTTAGGATTTGATACCATAGCATCACCTCCTTATATCATCTACAAAAGTAGAAATGTGATATTTGTATTATTATATAAACAATAACACTTATACTTTTATATATCTTATTAAATATTATATCATTATTCTACTCAATTGGCAAATGAGCATCAGGATCGCCAATTGCGTCTACCATTCTATGAAAGAAAAGATCATAATCTTTTTTACTTTTGTCTTTGGCTCGCTCTGCAAGTTCCTCTTTTTTTAAAGGCATTTCTTTTTTAATATTAATAACCGTGCCTGTAAATTGATTAGGATCAAGTTTTACATTATCAGGGATTAATGATTTTCTAAATTCAGGTGAATTACGTTTAACTTCCACCTCAGTAGCTATAGCAAAAAATCTGCCGTTAATAAATATCTGTACTGGTGTTTTTATTGTTAAATCTATAAATTATCACCTCCATTTTTTTATATCTTCCCTTTAAAACCGGTGCTATAAGCACCTTTATTTTCTTGACTATGAATAGCACGACCTTGTGCATTTGCTTTTCCTTTTGCTCTTTCTCTGCCTGCTTTATCACCACATTTATATCTATATTTAGTTTGTTTTCCCCACTGACAATAACATCCCTCATTATCGCTTCGGCATATTGTAGGCATATTATTTAGTCACCTCCATATTTTCAAACAGAACTGGTATATACCAGTCCCTGCTTAATCTTACCATAGCACCATTCTCTAGCAAAAAACTGACCCTTCCTACCAATCCTATTTTATCAGATGGCCCTTTAGTAATTATGATGCTATCCCCTTTTTGGACTTTCAAGATTTTTGGCTTCATAAGTTAGGTCAATTTCCATATCTCCTGAAGCCTCAGTTCCATGTAATTTAACCCATTCTTCTTTATGACTCATAAAATAGGCAATCATTTCCATTGGGTTATTAAAATTTTTTCCAGATATTTGCTTTACACGATCAAGCACAATCGGCATTTCCCTAATCAATAAGTGAAATATATTTATTGGTTTACCAAAAATTACCCTACGTCCTTTTTTTAAATCAGGATCATCGTAAATAATTATAGCAGTTTTAATGTGTTTTTTAATTATCTTCATGGCCTTACTGCTTCTACCTGTAATGCCTGAAAATCAAAATCAAAATAAGTTTTTTTACTTATAATCTGAAATCCTGTTTCCTTTAATAATTCAACTAATATATCCATAGTATATCCTATTTTGTGTAAATCACCATTACAACTTTGCCCTCCGAAAATCCAATCCATAGCTCTCCCTAATTTATTTTTATCTTCTAACCATTTTTTTAAACACCACTCAAAATCAGGGACAATGATTGTAATCCTACAGTTAGGCATTAAAACTCTATATATTTCCTTTAATGCTAATACCACCTCTTTTTTTGACAAATGTTCAAATGTATGTTTTGAATAAACCTCCTCTATTGAATTATTATTAAATGGCAAATTTAAAACGTCTGATATAAAATCAGCGGATTTATGATATTTATCAACATTTTTAAAACCTGATTTAGTATGTTCACCACCGCCAATATCAATTTTCATATTTTTTTCATAAGTTTTTAAATCCTTTATAATCATTTTTATTAGATAAAGGTGATACAAGTGGAAATTTTTTATCAAATTGTTTCTTGGTTAATTTTTTTTTCAAAACTATTTTTACAAGATCATCAACTCCTGCCGGTATAAATTTACCATTATTATCTAATTTTGGCCAACGCAATTTACCGATAAATTCAGAATCTTTGTAATATACACAAATATCAAGTTCACCTATCAATTCTTTTCTTAATGTGCATAATTCTAAATCTTTTCTTTTTGATATTTCTATTATTGCTTTTATAAAATCCATATTATTTTTTATTTAAAATCCATTTATTTGCGTAAATATTAAAATTATGGCCGTCATGGGCGTATCTACCCTCGGATCGACTTTCATAATGATAGATAAGTGCTTTAGGCTCATAATAAATATTCATGCCTTTTTGCCTAACACGATTACAGTAATCCACATCCTCAAAACCGTTAATATATTTTTCGTCAAATCCACCAAGTTCCTCATAAAGTGTTTTCGGTGTAAGCATTGCAGCACCAGTTACGCCAAAAACTGCTTTCCTTATATTTGCTGGTGGATAATCCATTGGTTTCTTGAAATATAAGTGATCTGGTAATCCATTGGGTAATTCAAACAATCCTGCATGTTGTAAAAGTCCAGTTCCTGGAAAAACCAATCGAGCACCGACTATTCCAACCGCCTTTTCCTCATTAAAAACATTCATCATGGCTGACAACCAACCTTTAGTTACAATTACGTCGTTATTCAAAAAGCATAAAAAGTTACCTTTGGCAATTTTCGCACCCTGATTATTGGCAATAGCAAATCCTTTGTTTTCCTCATTTCTAAGATATTGACCGCTCATTTTATATTTAGAATTGGTAATAAATTCTTTAGTGCCATCTGTTGAACCATTGTCAACGATAATAATTTCAAATGGCCAATCATCAGTATTCATTTCAACTGAATCCATCATTTGTTTGGTAAATTCAAGATTATTGTAAACAGGCACGATTATGCTCACCAAATCTTTCATGTTATTTCTCTAGGCTTTTCTTTTCTTCTATCCCATCCAAAATTAGGAATAAAAAGTATAAAAAATAATTTCCACTCTAAATTAGATCCTGTAATGTATTTTTTACCTTCGTCAAACTTATTTTTTTTAATATTATCCCAAGTACTTTCCCACGACCAGTGCATTCCCCAGTAATCAAGAATTACTTTTTGATTATTTTCTTTATAACTAAAAATAATATGATAAATATGTGGTATTCTCATTTTTTTTGCTCTCGTAATTCTTTTTTTGTAAAATTATAAGAAAGAAATTTTGCAAAACAATCATCAACATTACAGAATTGATAAGGTCTATTTTCTAAATGTTTTCTATGTTTCCATTCAGGTGAACTAACTATACCAGCATAGTTTTTAATATGAATAGAAATATGACTTCTATCACCTAATGGTTTTTCACAATAATCACAATAATATTTGGTTTCAATTTTTCTCATAGTATTGTTATAAAACTAGTAATTTTACCTTCTATCATATATTTTTTACCTACAAGCGAATTAGAATCAAACCAACCCTCTGTATTATCAAAAATATGATTACCTGCACTTTCTAAATAAATAAAATGTGTATTTTTTTCTGATATTGCCCAATGCGAATATTTGCCTTTCCATTGAATACGGGCAATCGCTCTGTATACCCCCTCAGGCAACGTGTAATCGCTTTTAAACGGTGTTCTTGCTCTTTTAGTGGTAATCCCATATTTTTGTATTTCTCTATCTAATTCTCTAAAAGAGCAATAGCCTCTATATGGGATACTCCAGCTCTCAATTATTTCTTTAACTGTTTTACCAACTAAAAAAGCAACTAAAGTAGGGCCGCAAGTACCTTCTCTTGGTACTTTGCTTTCATACACATTACGCATGAAATCCATGTCTGATGGTACTAATTCCAATATTTGCATAATTATTTCTTTTTCTTTTTCTTTTTCTTATCTTTTTTGAACCTTTCCTTATTGGCCATATTATCGTTTTAAAACTAAGTTAATTTCTTTTAAAATATGTTTTCCATCTTTATCAAAATGAAATATAGGATTAAAGACATGATTAATATTTAATTTAACTTTATCATTGTCTATTATTAGAAATCCAACTTGATCTTGATATTCCTCATTAAAATTTAAAATTACTGGAACTGTTATTTTCTTCATATTATTTTGGGTAAATTACTGACGTAAATCTACTATTTTTTAATTCCTCTTTCTTTTTTTGCCAATCATATGGAAACATTATTTTTAATCCTTTTAAATCAAGTGTTTCACTTATTTTAGTTTCAGCTAATTGTTTAATTGTATGTCTTGCAATTTTCATACTTTTCGTCTTGCTGCTGGTTGAGCATTATATCTTAATAGAATTTCAAATCTATCTAACATTAATTTAGCCCGACTTTCAGGTGTTAATTTTTTAGCAAATTCAAATGCGGCTTTTCCATATTCTAATCGTTTCTTTTCATCTTTTAATAAATCAACTATTGCATTTTTTAAATCCATATGATCTAAAAGCCAATAACGGGATCCATCTAAATTATAAACATAAGTTTTAGGCTTAACTAAGATACCTCTGTCTTTTACAGTTTCATGTAAAGCAGAACAATCTGTTGCAATAGTAGGCACTTCACAATTTCCAGCCTCAATTGTGGCTAAAGAAATACCCTCACCCCAACTTGGTGTAATGTTAATATCTGCTAAGTTATATTGAATATTAAGGGTATCATCATCTATTGGTCCTCGATTTATTGATCTTGGTAATAATACATAATCTGTTAATCCTAGTTCTGAAACAAATCTATCAAGATCATATCCGTCAAGTTTGTTTTCGTCAGTTTTGGTATTAGAAATCCCTGATGAAAGAATAAGTACAGCATTCGGTATCTCTTTAAGAACCTCTTTAAAAGCATCCAATAATATAGGTACATTCTTTCTTTGTTGTCCCCTTGCATTACAAATAAGCACGTTAAACGTATCTAATTTATATTTAGCTTTAAGCGTTTGTTTATCCTCTATTTTATGAAAGATTTTTGGATCAACGGATGGGTAAATTACCTCACCCATTAAAGCTGGATTAACTAATTTACATTCAATAGCCGCAAAATGTGATTGAAAGAAACAATAGTGCATCCAATTAAGTGATTCTCTTGAATAAAAATCTAAAGGATCACTATCTGTAACCCCCCAATGTATCCATTTAAAATTACCAGGGTGAGCAAGCGTAAACGATATTTTAGGTAGCATGAAAAAATCATTAACAGTTAAAACAATATCAGGCTTGAAATCGTCTATTGCGTAGTGCAAAACTTCTTGCGCATAATAATCCTTAACTTCGGGTGTTTTTGTATGATAAACCTGAATATCATTATCTCGTGGATAGCCATTATATCCTAAAGCAACATGCCTAACATCATGTCCTGCTTTTATAAAACGTGGAATAACATCTTTGATTTCCCTTGCAAAACCGCTCTTAAATTTCCAATAATCACTGTAGATTAAAACTTTAATCTTGTTCATATTTTTAGGCTAAGGAAACCCACTGATTTATCGGTGGGAGGAATTAGCCTATCCTTTTTTTCTAGTATATGATACAATACTTCTATATGCAACTGGCGATTAAGATTAAACTTATCCCCGCGCGAGAACAAAGAGATATTTTGTTGCAAACCATTGAAGCTTACAACGAAGCCTGCAACTTTGTTTCTCAAATAGCTTTTGAAAATAAAACCGCTTCTGTTGTAAAAATTCACCATATTTGCTATTACGATATTCGTAAAAGATTTAATCTTTCTTCTCAGATGGCCGTAAGAGTGGTTGGTAAAGTTGCTGACGCTTACAAAATAGCGAGAAATAAAAAACTTAGACTTGAAAAATCTTATCAATTTAATAAATACGGAGCAGTTATTTATGATCAACGTATTTTGTCTTGGAAAGGACTTGAAAAAGTATCTATTTTGACACTTCAAGGTAGACAAATTATTCCTATTGTTTTGGGACAATATCAACAAAGTAAATTGATATATCCACGCAGGGGACAGGTTGACCTTCTTTATCAAAACGGCAACTTTTATCTTATACCCATCGTAGACGTTCCCGAACCTCCTCAAAATATCGGAAAAGGCGTTTTGGGAGTCGACCTTGGAGTCGTCAATCTTGCCGTTGACAGTAAGGGAGAATTCTACTCTGGAAAGGAGGTTGACAATAAAAGAGTAAAGATTGATAAGCAGAAATCTGCCCTGCAAAGCAAGGGAACAAAGTCCGCTAAAAAACATCTGAAAAAACTGTCTGGCAAGGAGAGTAGGTTCAGAAGAAATACCAACCATATAATTAGCAAGAGGATTGTGGCGAAAGCCAAAAGACACTCGTTTTCTATTGCCCTTGAGAAACTTACGGGCATTAGAGAGAGAACACGGTTGAGAAAGGCTCAGCGTCGCCAACATTCTTCTTGGGCGTTTAATCAACTCCAACAATTTATCGCCTACAAAGCTAAGTTGGCTGGTATATTGGTCGAGTTTGTTGACCCAAGAAATACCAGCAGAATGTGTCCTAAATGTGGTTTTGTTTCTAAACATAATCGTAAAAATCAATCTTCTTTTAAGTGTTTATCGTGTAACTTCGCTGAGTTAGCTGATAAAGTGGGAGCAATCAATATCTCCCGTCTGGTAATCGTCAATTTGCCAATCGTAGGCTCGTAAGAGACTTACAAGCCATCCGCTTTAGCGGGTGGTAGTTGACATTTTTTTATTTTCTCCTGTTTTAAATATCTTACCTTTATATTCAATTGTTTCTACTACTCCTTTTGGAGCAGGAAACGTTTTAGTTATAATTGCATATTCTACTAATTCCTGCGTTTGTTCTTTCTTTTTAATAAAACCTCTATATTTTATATTATCTCCTTGAAGGGTAAAAAGTATCTCATCTCCTTCATTAGGAGAATCTATCATTTTTAATAATACATTTAATTGTTTAATTCTATTAACCTTTATATTATCTATCACAGTATGTTTTTGTTATTAAAAAATCAATAACTTTTTCTTTCTTTTTTTAATTTCTTTTTCCATGCTTTTTGGTCTTCTTTACTTAATTTAGATTCTTGAATACAAATACCCTCTTTAACTCCTTTAATAACACATTCGGAACACCATTGATCTTTACCATTTGATGTATAGACATTAATTATAACACCTTGTGAGCCTCTACCAAAAAAAGGTTTAAGACAATGAGGACAATCACTAGGATTAATAAAAACAACATTTTTAACAGCTTTTTCAAAACCCTGAACAGATGTATTGTCTTGATCGTTTAATGTAATATTTGGGATTTCTAATTTTGCCATATTATTTATTTTTGTATAAATCTATACTATCAATGCCTGTATAACTTTTAATAAATAATCTTACAATTTGACCTGCTTCTTCGGCTTTTTTTATTCTATCTTCTTGAGATATTTTATTTTCTTCTTGAAAATCCCACATTTTATCCAATAATGCAGACATAAATATTTTTATTGCTCCTCTAAATCCTTCTTTTGAATACTTCCCTTGTTCCTTAGGATTATCATATTCAAAATCCCAGATAAGATCTTCTATTTCAATTAACATTGGTGATAATTCTGTTCCGATAGGTTTTATCATACTAATCTGCCCTTTTACCTCCATTATTTAATTTGGATTCTTTAACTGAATTCGATAAATCTTTTATCCCTTTTACAATTGATATCTTTCGTATTATATCATCTGTAAAATGATATGACATTGCTCCAATAATGAAATACTCCTCTGGTTTATTAGCAATGGTATGTTCAAATATATATCCTTCTATATCTCGAACTGATTCGATTTCAATCATTTCTAGTGTTTTTTTATATAAGGATTCTGTATCTTTATATAACTCAGTTTCTCTTTCCTTACTTATGTTTAAATAATTCTTATCTTGCATAAAGATTTGTACTCATAATAATTCAAGCGTGGAAACCCTCGGCTTTAGTCGAGGGTAGTTGACATTAATGTATAATTCTATCCTTGGCTCTTTTTTTGTCTTTAATAAAGTGATATTCACACCTAACACCTGGTAATCCTTTTCTATTAAGTCTTGCTTTTTTCCCACAAGTTGTGCAATTACCTAATGACTGTTGCTTATGTTGCCAATCTAACGCTTTTTCTCGATGATATTCTTTATATCCAGGTTTTGCTTTTAATTTTTGCCATTCAATTTTATAGTGACCATTTTCTTTATATTTTATTTTTTGATGTTCATGGCTACAAAAATCACTACAATATTTAGATTTATGAAAAGGTATTTTATTTAAACATCCAGGTCTATCACATATAGGTTTATTTAACAATACTCTTTTATCGCTAATCTCTTTTGATTTAGAAAGATAACATTTTATACATTGTTTTCTATGTCCATCTTTATTTCGTTCATATTTATAAAATTCTGAATAGTCTTTTGATACATGACAACTATTACATGTTTTTAATGGTTTTTTTGCTAATTCAGCACTGGCAATAGATTCTTCCATCATCATATCTTGTTTAATTAATTCTCTTTGTGAGGGATTAAGTTCTCTTAACATTTCGTTTATAGTTTTTTCTTTTTTCATATAATATTTATTATTGTGATCTCGCTATGTCAAACACATCCCATGTGAATGGTTGTCTCGGACTAAAATTAGGATTAACCATTTCTGGTCGTCTTATTACCTTATGAACTATTCCTAACTTAATTGCTTCATCTACTGAAAACCATTTATCTTTACCGCTTTTAAATATATTCATCCAATATTCAGGAGCAGTTTTACCTTGAGTTTGATAAGCAAATAATCTTGCCATTTTTTCTTGCGATTGATTAATGTACTCAATTCTTTCTTGAATATCAGAAATTTTATCTAATGCTCCAATACCAACAGAGTGCATCATTAAACAAGTATAATCATGGACTACTCGTTCTTTACCACCCATAAAGAGAATAAAACCTCCTGAAACAGCATTAGCAAGAGCAACTGTCTTTACATGACAATTGAGAGTACCCATAATATCAGTACCTACAATTGCTTCCCAAAAATTACCACCGTTAGAATTAATTACAACTGTAATAGGAAGAATATTGCTTTGGGCTTCTAAGTCAATTAAATTAGCGTATAATTTTTCAACAAGACTATCATCTATTAATCCATTAATCCAAATTTCTCTATGTTTAAGTTTTTCTTTAAAATTCTCAAGTTTGATTATTTGATTTTCATTTGGTAGTAGTGGTGGTATTTGATTTTTCATTTATTAGTATCTTTTACTATTTTTTTAATATTTTCAGATACAATACCGATAGATATTTCTAGTCCTTTTTGTTTTTCTATTATTTGAGTAATTGCCATTCCCATCATTTTTTGATTATTAACGATAGCTATTAAAATATTAGCTACTTCTTGAAAATTATGTTGTGCTGCTGCATTATGCCTCCCAATTGATAATGGTGCATTTGGATCACCTGACATTGGTGCAGGCAAATTAATATTTAACAATGGCTTATTAGCTTGTTGTTTTTCTTCTGTATTTTTAACTGGTTCTATCATATTATTTTATTAATCTTCACCATGTGATTCTTTATAATTTATCGTTATTGCATCCCCAGTTCCCATTTGCATTTCTTCTATATCAGTTCTTCTCCATTTAACATTATAAATTTTAGCCATAGAAGATGGATCATGTTGAATTTCAAATTCCATCAATTTTTTTGATCCTCCACCTATTGATAGATTATTCAAATATTCTTCCAAATAGTTAAAAACTAAATCTATGTCTGTATTCTTTTCGGTATCTAATTTTCTTAGTTTTTCTAGTAAACTATTTAATTCTTTTTGTATGTTTATCATATAATCAGATACAAACCAACTATCATTAATCCTATTAATGTGCCTTGAAAGAAATCACTTAATATAAATCTAAACTTTATATTTATACATTTATGAATTAAACTTCCAGTAAATTGACCGCAATCTTTACATTTTATTGTATATCTCATATGCCAGTGAACTCAATATCTTTTTCTGCCAATGGCATTTTTGGTTATGGTTGTAAATATTCCACACCTGGACTATTACAAATAAACTTCCAGTATCGAATTCCATCATTATTAGTCATTAACGCATAAAGATTACCATTCTCACTAATCCCATAAATAATATACATATCTCCTTGTACTATTTGAATAATTTTATCTTTCATATTATTTTATGGACGACTACCGTACCATTTCGTACCCTTAGCAATACAAATTGGACACATGTAAAAATCTAATTGTTTGCATACGGGTGGTTTATACATAGTTTTACCAGCTATAATCTTTGTTTCTCCTTTTTTGATAACCTTTAACCTAGTCTGGTGCATTCCAGTACTGGTTAAATTACCACAAAAACTACATTTAATTGTCGGTAAAGCAATATCCTCTGCCTTATTTATTTTCTGCTTGCTGGGTATTAGAATTTTGTTCATCCTTTTTATCTGTGGTAACTTGAGTAGCCCCGCCAAATGGATTTACCACTGGTTGATCTGGAATACTTTCAAGATACCAAATGAGAACATAAAGTTTATTTCCCATTGCATAAGAATTTCTACCATTAAGAAATCTCTTAGTATTATCAACTGTTTCAAGAAATTTAGTTATATCCTGATCAAATTGATTAATTTGCTCTGGTGTGGGATTATCGGGTGAAACAAAGGACTTAACTCTCATGTAGGCACGAACTGTTTTTTGACCTGTATTGGGAATATTTGGTTGCATATTTCTTAACCTCCTTTCTAAAAATTAAAATAAAACTTTTTCTTTAACTATTTAATATTATATCACATTTTTAATAATTTATCAATACGCATTATTTGTCATCGGATGGCCGTTTTGGTTCGGATACATTGCCGTCATTCGATGGGTTTTGATCGCCTGGTTTTCTTCCCTGCGTACCTGATGATGGATTTGTTGCATCAGGATTTGATGCGTCAGATATTCTTCCAATTGCATTTTTTACTTCAATTAATGAGTCATTTTTAGTTCCAACCAAATAATATTTATCTGCCCAATCTTCAGTTATTGGTAATAAACCCATTGCAACTCTTGCTTCATTAAATGTGTATAAACCCTTAGTCCATCCAGTCATGAAATCACGTCTTGAGGCTTCTGACTCTTCAAGTCCTGCTGTTTTAAGATCAAATCTCCATCCTTCAATACCCATGCTATCTTTAATAATTTCTTGATTTATTTTTTGAGATATAACTTTTCTTAACGGGAAAATATTTGAAAGATAAAATGACCGTCTGCCCTCCGCACTACTCGCGCGATTGCTCCCCTCAGGGACACCAAGTAACCAAAGTGGGACACCATATTGTCCAGCCACCATCCTTAGTCCGTAATTAAGAAGTTCAAGATAAGCCATGTCTTGTGGTGTAATACCAAGAGTTTTAGCTTCTGCTCCTTTAAAACTAATAAGCGT
>Ga0180732_1000758_pt1 | contig 24084 bp, 20 predicted proteins | sample KR11_01MetaG_FD_148674 | JGI IMG/M metagenome (GOLD analysis project Ga0180732, IMG submission 148674) | Groundwater microbial communities from the Olkiluoto Island deep subsurface site, Finland - KR11_0.1 MetaG | ecosystem: Environmental > Aquatic > Deep subsurface > Groundwater | place... | reverse complement strand
CCCCCACGGCTGGCTTATTCTAATTAATTTGTCATTTCGAACCCGATTAGGGTGAGAAATCCCTTAAACAATATAAGTATCAGTAATAATATTGAAGGGATTCCTCGCTTAAGGCTCGGAATGACATAAAGTTTATTAGAATAAGCCGGTCCTGCCCCCACCCCTCCTTATCTAAGGAGGGGATTTTAATTTCCCAATTTCCCAATTCCCAATTCCCAATCCATTGCTCTAAACAAAATTTTAAGCTATACTGTTTGTGTAATAAGCAGTTTAAGTTAGCGCAATATATGTCAAGAAAAAGAAGAAAAAGAAAATATTATGAAAGCGGTTTGAAATTTAATGTTCCGGAAATTGAAGTTAGCGAGGGGACGAAAAAGGATGTGATAGCAATCTTTCTTTTTGTTTTGGCGCTGATAAGTTTTTTAAGCTTTGCGGATTTATCCGGCGGGCTGGGAGAAAAGCTGAGCGGAGTTATTAAAATTTTATTCGGCTGGGGATTTATTCTTTTCCCCTTTGTTTTAATTTTAAGCGGGTGGAGAATAATCAAATCGGAAACCGTTTTCGCGAGCAGGACTTCTGTTTTGGGAACGGCGATATTGGCTTTCGCCGCGCTTTCTTTTTTGCATATTTTTTATGAGCCGAGCGCGATGTTTGAAATCGCGAAATCAGGTTCCGGCGGAGGGCTTTTAGGAGCGTCTCTGGCTTGGGTTTTGGCCGGGATAATCGGCAAATGGGGAGGATTGGTTGTTATTTTCGCGCTATTTATTATTTCAACGCTTTTGATTTTTAATATGCCGTTTGTGGATTTGCTCGCGAAAATTAAATTCGCGCGGACAAACGACAAGCTTAATTTAAACAAAGAAAATAAGAAAAAAAATGAAATTAATGGCGATAACAAAAAACAAGAAGACGAAGAGGGTGAAATTAAGATTAATATATCTGGAAAAAATGAAAAAGAAAATTCAGAAAAAAAAGGAATATTTTCTTTTTTAGCGAATAAAGTAAAGCGCAAGAAAAATATAAAAGAGCCTGCCTACCGGTCAGGCAGGCCTGAGTTCTCAGTCAAAGAAATAAATGATAATACTATAGGCGCTATCGAAAACAAAAGAGAAAATAATAACAATGAAGCAGCTGATGAAAATAATTCCGGCATTCAGCAAAAAGTTTTAAAAGAAAATTCTTCTGATCTTCAAAATAAACTCAAGCGAAAAATGCAAAACTGGAGAATTCCTTCTCCTAATCTTCTGGACGGGAAAGACAGCGAACCTACCAGCGGAGACATAAAAGCCAATTCAAATATCATCAAAAGAACGCTTTCTAATTTTGGAATTGAAGTTATGATGGGCGAGGTGAATGTCGGGCCTACCGTTACGCAATATACTTTGAAGCCGGCAATGGGAATCAAGCTCAGCAGAATAACCGCGCTTCAAAACGATCTCGCGCTGTCGCTGGCGGCTCGATCTCTCAGGATAGAAGCTCCGATTCCGGGAAGATCTTTGGTTGGGATCGAATTGCCGAATCAGTCTGTGGCGATGGTCAGGCTGAAAAATATTTTGAGTTCCGCCGAATTTTATAACAGAAAATCAAACTTGAATATAGTTTTAGGCAGAGATGTGGCGGGTGGAGCGATTTTGGCCGATCTTGCCAAGATGCCGCATCTTATGATCGCCGGATCTACGGGAAGCGGTAAAACGGTGTGCATAAATACTTTGATAGTGAGCCTTCTTTTTCAGAATAATCCCGAGATGCTGAAATTTATAATGATTGATCCCAAGAGAGTTGAACTCACTCCGTATAATGAAATCCCGCATCTTTTGACGCCGGTTATAACCGATCCGGATAAAGCCGTCAATTCTTTGAAGTGGTCAATTTCTGAAATGGAAAATAGATATGAAATTTTGAGCCAATTAGGCTGCAGAAATATTGAATCCTATAACCAAGCCGTGAGGACAAAATATAAGCAGAGAGATGTTTTGCCATATATCATAATCGTTGTTGATGAGCTGGCTGATCTTATGGCGACGCATGGCAGAGAAGTTGAGGCCGCGATTGTCAGGCTGGCGCAAATGGCCAGAGCCGTGGGAATTCATTTGGTTCTTTCAACGCAAAGGCCTTCCGTGGAAGTTATCACGGGGCTTATCAAAGCGAACATAACCACCAGAATCGCTTTTCAAGTGGCAAGCCAAATTGATTCACGGACCATTCTTGATATGTCGGGAGCCGAGAAGCTTTTGGGAAACGGAGATATGCTTTATCTTTCAGGCGACTCAAACAAGCCGAGAAGAATTCAAGGAGTATTTATTTCTGAAGAAGAAGTCAAGGCGATTGTGGAATTTTTAAAGAGCCAGAGAGATGAAGAAGATGAATATGACGAGAAGATAATAGAATCAAGAAGATCATCAATTGATGTGGCGAGCGATGATAATATAATTGATGACGATATGTATGACGAGGCGATTGAAACCGTGACGAATGCCGGAAAAGCTTCCGCTTCGCTTTTGCAAAGAAGGCTGAGAATCGGATATGCCCGCGCCGCGCGATTGCTTGACTTGATGGAAGAGCAAGGCGTGATAGGTCCCGCGAATGGAGCAAAGCCGAGAGAGGTTTATGGTACGGAAGAAAGCGGAGAGGATGAAGAAAGAGAAGAATAAGTTTTAAATAACCAAGATACAAGGATACAAACAAATTACAAAATCCAAATTTCAAAAAACAAATGGTTTGGAATTTGGTTATTGAGTTTTGAATATTGAATATTGTTTGGTTATTGTATCTTGTGTCCTTGTATCTTTTAAAATTCTCAATCTTTAATAATTGATTTCAGGAATAAATATTTTAAAATACTAGAATGCTAAAATGAGTTTAACTCAATTTAAAACCAAACAAGTCAATGCCACGATGACTGTGGGGGAGTGTCTGAAAAAGAAAAGAAGAGAGAAAGAAATCTCAATCAAGGAAGTCGGCGAGAAATTGAAGGTAAAAGCGGATTATCTCTCCGATCTTGAAGAAAACAATTATGACAAGCTTCCCCCGGATGTTTATGTCAAAGGTTTTATCAAAAGCTATGCAGAGCTTGTCGGGTTTGACGCGCAAAAAATGGCTGATTTATATAATAAAGAAAGAGCGATAGGCGAGAAAATTGAAAACAAAAAACGATTTGGAAAGAAGACGGAAAAAAGAAAATTCTCAATTTCCAGATATATAATAATAACTCCGAAGATATTAACAATTTTTTCCAGCCTGATTATTTTATCTATCGCCGGATATTATTTGTGGCATCAACTAAGCTCTTTTAATTCGGCGCCGTATCTTTTCATTTCAAATCCGATTGCCGATCAATCCCAGAATGAGCCGGAGATAGAAGTCAGAGGCCAAACGGAAAAACAGGCGTCTATCAAAATAAACGGAGAAGATGTTTTTGTTGATTCCGATGGAAATTTCAGGCAGATCATTATGCTTAAGCCGGGAAGCAATGTTCTAAATATAGAGGCCGTGAATAAATTCAACAAAACCGCCAAACTCACAAGGAATATAATCTATGAAAAAAAATTGGAACCGTTTGAGCTAAAGACTGAAGATAATAATGGAGAAGTTAACGGCGCTTCTGTAGGAGAAAATAATGCTATAAATGAGAGTTCAAAACTTGACGGAGAAATTGAGTTTATAGGGCCGTGATTGGAATCTGGAATTTAGAATTTGGAATGATGAATAATTACTGAGAAATTGACAAATATCAAAATTTAATATAAAATTGAGAATGTAATCACATATTTTATCACAAATTTATGATTTATATCCCAAGGTTTATAGAAAAATCCATAAAAGGACGCTTATTCAAGGGAAAACTGATTGTTATATATGGCGCCAGACAAGTGGGCAAAACTACGCTAGCCAAAAAAATATTGGAGGAATATGGTCCGAATGGCAATTATTTGAATTGCGAGCTGCTGTCAGTGCAAAAAGGCCTTTCGGAACCGGAGGCGGAAAGATTGAAAAAGTTTCTTGGCAATTATAAATTAATCCTTTTGGACGAAGCTCAGAATATTCCCAATATCGGAAAAATTTTAAAGATTATGATTGACACATATCCTGAAATACAGATAATCGCCACGGGATCGTCCAGTTTTGATCTGGCGCAAAAAGCATCCGAACCTTTAACCGGAAGAACTTTTACTTTTATGCTTTATCCCATTTCTCTCGGGGAAATAAAGTCGCAGTCCGGTTTGTTTGAAGTTGAAGCAAAAATGGAAAACTTGCTGCGTTTTGGAAGCTATCCTGAAATACTTCATTTGAGCGAGAAAAATTCCGCGGAGAGATTGGACGAAATTACTTCCAAATATCTATATAAAGATATTCTCAGTTTTGAAAGGCTGAAAAAATCCAGCGTAGTCAGAAATTTATTGGAATTGCTGGCGCTTCAGCTTGGAAATGAAGTTTCATATAATGAATTGGCGAATAAACTGGGAATTGATCGAATAACGGCGCAAAAATATATTGATATTCTGGAACAATCGTTTGTAGTTTTTCGCCTGCGCGCTTTTTCTCGAAACTTGAGAAAAGAAATAAGCAAATCTGTCAAAGTTTATTTTTATGATCTTGGCATAAGAAACAGCATCATTCAGAATTATAATCGCATGGATATCAGAGAGGATGCCGGGGCGCTTTGGGAAAATTTCTGCATTGCGGAAAGGATGAAATCCAACGAGTATAATTTCCGCCGCGCCAATTATTATTTTTGGAGAACTTATACGCAGAAAGAGATTGATTTTATAGAAGAAAGGGAAGGCAAGCTTTTTGCTTATGAATTCAAATGGAGCAAAGACAAAGCCAAAAAACCGAAAGAGTTTCTGGATAATTACAAAAATTCAACATTCGAAATTATCAATCGGGACAATTGCTGGGATTTTTTGGAATAATTTTATAATTTGTAAATAGTAATTTGTAATTTGGATACCAATTATTAATTACTAATTACAATTTCCGCCCCGCCGCAGTCTCGCCTCGGACTGCGGCGAGAAACCGCGATTGATTTAATTTTTAAACAAACTAAAGAAAAAACTATGGACACAATCATTTTAATTATTATTGCGGTTGTAGCCGCATTGCTTATTGTTTGCTATTTGGCAAGCGCTGTCATTCTTACTCAACTTATAAAGATTTTTAAAATTGAAAATGCCGGATTTAAAAAAATCTTTGATGATTATACTGTCTTTGATGATTATGGGATTTGTTGTGAATATAGTTTTTGGAATTTTAAATTTAGGCGTTGTTTCCAATATTTTATCTGCGATAGCAATATTTTTAGTATTTCATTATTTGCTAAAAAAATATTATCAAGTTAGTTGGAAAAAATCTTTAGGAATTTATGTTGCCTTTTCTGTTGCTATGATTATATTAAGTTTATTGATTGTTGTTCCTGTTCGTCAATATGTTATACAGCCTATTTTTGTTAACGGCAATTCAATGAGTCCAAATTATAAAGAAAATGATTATTTATTGGTAGGGATTTTTGATAAACAGTTTAGCCGCGGAGATGTTGTTGTTTATAAAATTCAAAATCAATTTTTAATTAAAAGAATTATTGGATTGCCCGGAGAAAAGGTGGAAATAAACAACAGCCAAATACTGATCAACGGACAAGTTTTAAACGAACCATATATTAATACCGAAACATTAGGAAAAATATCTTTAACTTTAGAAAGCGACAGCTATTTTGTATTGGGCGATAACAGAGGAGCAAGTCTTGATTCAAGAATTCATGGACCAATTAAAAATACGGACATTGTTGGCAAAGTTCTTTATAATTTTACAGCGCTAAACAGAGAAACTAATTAGTTTTCATTGAAATAGTCATTATTTTTTGTCATTTCGAAATGAGCCTCAGCGATTGAGAAATCCCTCGCAGACACGTAAAAATAGTGATTATAAGTTAGTATAAGCGATTTCTCGCTCCGCTCGAAATGACAAATTTTTTAATTTTGTTAGCCTTTGAATAATTTTAAGAATTAAAATTGCGCTATTTCAACAGAAACTAAATAACCAAAAAATTATCTCTTACATTTAAAATTAATTTTTAACAATAAAATTTATGGCGAAAGAAGAAAAAAGGGAGGAGGAGAAAAAGGAAGAAGGGGAAAAGAAAGAGCCAAAAGAAAATTTGGCGAAAGAAAAACTATTAAACGAAGCGATGGCTGAAATCAAGAGCAGGTTTGGCGAGGGATCCATAATGAAATTGGGGGAAGCAAAGGCTATGGATGTTGAATTTATTTCCACGGGGTCAATTTCACTGGACATCGCGCTTGGCGGAGGAATTCCTCAAGGAAGGATTATAGAAATTTACGGCCCGGAATCGAGCGGAAAAACAACTTTGGCTTTGCATATTGTCGCGGAACTGCAAAAAAGAAAAGGAACGGCGGCTTTTGTAGACGCGGAGCACGCTCTTGATCCGGAGTATGCCAAGAAAATCGGAGTTAAAACAAACGAGTTGATAATCTCTCAGCCGGACAGCGGAGAACAAGCTTTGGAAATCGTGGAAGCTCTTGTAAGGTCCAACGCGGTTGACTTGATCGTTATTGATTCCGTGGCGGCTTTGACTCCCAAGGTTGAAATTGAAGGAGAAATGGGAGCGTCTCATATGGGGCTTCAAGCTCGCTTAATGAGCCAGGCGCTCAGAAAACTTGCCGGCATTACGCATAAATCAAACGCGACAGTCGTCTTTATTAATCAAATCAGAATGAAAATTGGCGTTGTTTTTGGAAACCCGGAAACAACCACGGGAGGAAACGCGCTCAAATTTTATTCTTCGGTCCGAATTGAAGTCAGAAAATCAGCGCAAATAAAACAAGGAGATAATATAATCGGCAACAGAGTTAAAGCAAAAGTCGTCAAAAACAAAGTCGCTCCGCCTTTCAAAATCACGGAATTTGACATAATGTATAATGAAGGAATCGCGCGCTACGGAGACATCCTGAACACGGCGGTAAAATATGAAGTAATGAAAAAGGGCGGCGCTTGGTATAATTATGGCGAACAAAAAATCGGACAAGGCTATGAAGCCAGCCGAAAATTCTTGAAAGAAAACCCGAAAATCACGAATGAAATTGTCGCTAAAATAAATCAGGCGGTAAAGAAAGAAGTGGAAAACGCGGCGCAATAGGCGGATGTAGTTTGTCGCTAAGGAATTTGAATAATTTATCTAAACGAAGGCGACATTATATAATGTCGCCTTCAAACGCGTTTTGTGTCCGCGCGAAGCATAATTTAAAACAAAAATTTGACTTTCTAAATAGTTGTACTATAATTAAAGCACAGTTTAATTCTAGTAATAACATCCTATTTATATGTATATTAAGCGGAAATTAGAAGATACCATTTTGAAGTATCTTGAAACTCCCGAGATTATCGCGATTGTAGGACCGAGGCAAGCAGGCAAGACAACTATGCTAAACAAGATTTTTTCCAATTTGGAGAAGGCTGTGTTTTTAAATTTTGATGACAAAAAAATATTGCGTTTATTCGAAAATGATATTGATAGTTTTCACGAAATATATGCTAAAAATTCCGCTTATCTTTTTATTGATGAATTTCAATATGCCAAAAAAGGAGGGCAAAAACTAAAGTATATTTTTGATAAAAACAAAGAAGAGAACAGGAAAGTGAAAATTTTCATTTCCGGATCGAGCGCCATCGATTTAACGATTAATGCCGCAAAATATTTAGTAGGCAGAGTGTTCATTTTCAATCTTTATCAGCTGGATTTTGAAGAATATCTGCAATATCGCGACGAGAAATTATCGCCTTTGCTCGAGGAAGGCAAAGAGTGTTTTAAAAACGGCGAAAAAATTGAATTAAACGGCGCGGCGCATAATTTGATTTTAAAGCATTTCGACGATTACGCGCTTTATGGCGGCTATCCGCGAGTGGTTTTGGCCGAAAGCGCGGAAGAGAAAAAAGAAGTGTTGAAAAATATCTACAGCACTTATTTTTTGCGCGAAGTGCGGGATGTGCTTGGCTTGATTGATGATTATAAGCTGGAAAAATTAATTCGGGCGCTGGCTTTGCAAATAGGGAATCTTATTGATTACAAGGAATTAAGCGTTTTATCGGAATATAGCTATCCGACTTTAAAAAAATACCTCAATTTTCTGGAGAAAACTTTTGTCTGCTCGCTCATGCGCCCTTTCTACGCGAACAAAAGGATAGAAATAGTAAAAAACCCGAAGGTTTATTTTTTTGACACAGGATTGAGAAATTATATTGTTAATGATTTTCGGCCGCTTGACGAAAGAGGGGATTTGGGCGGGCTTTTGGAAAACGCGGTTTTTGAGCAACTGGTAAAAAATGGCTATAGCTTCAATTATTGGCGGACAAAGCAAAAACAAGAGATTGATTTTGTTTTGCATTTAGCCAACGGGAAGGAACTGGCGCTTGAGGTGAAAAACAATTTTAAAGAAATCCCCCGCGCTTTTTCCGTTATCAGATCCATTCATAAAAATATAAACTTGGCGATCGCAACAAGAAAAGCAATTGTTCAAAAAAGCGATGTTCCAAATTATCCGATTTTTTTCGCGGGGTAGGAGGGTTATTTAAAATAAAATTATAAATTATTTATATCAATTATGAAATCAATAAAAATTTTAGGAGCGGGAATTTCCGGATTGACTGCGGCGATAAATTTAGCAAGAGCGGGATATAAAGTTGATGTTTATGAGAGAAATAAAGATGTAGGAATGAGATTCGGCGGCGATATTCAGGGTCTGGAAAATTGGTCGGATAAGGAAGATGTTTTAGAAAGTTTGGAGCTAATGAATATTAAGATTAATTTTGATTGCGATCCTTTTTCAAAAATTATCTTTACTAATAGCGTAAAAAAAGCAGAAATGATGATGGGAAAACCCTATATGTATTTAGTTAAAAGAGGAAATGTCGCGGGAAGCTTGGATTTTGGTTTAAAAAATCAAGCGACTGAGGGGGGGTAAATATTCATTTTGAGAGCACGCTAGATCAAAAAACAGCCGATATAATTGCGACTGGTCCTCGCACAGAAGAAGTGCCCGGACTAGCAAAAGGAATTATATTTAAAACAAAACTGAAAGACACAGCGATTACTTTGTTTAATAATAAAGCCGCTTTTAAAGGATATTCTTATCTTTTAGTGACAAAAGGGTATGGCTGTATGTGTGCGGTAGTTCTTGATGAACTTGGACGAGTCAATAATTGCTTTGAAGAAACAAAAAAGATTTTTCTTAAAATGACAAATTTGGATATTCAAAATCCTAAAAATGTCGGTGGTGTCGGCTCTTTCTCTCTAAAAAATAATTTTAAAAAAAATAACAATTTATTTGTTGGCGAAGCGGCTGGACTTCAAGATGTATTGTGGGGTTTTGGAATGAAATACGCGTTTACCTCTGGGTTTCTTGCCGCGCGAAGTATTATCAATGGCGAAAATTATGAGAAAAAAGCCAAAGAGCGATTTTCTAATAAATTAAAATCCAGCTTGGTAAATCGGTTTTTATGGGAGAGAGCTGGTTTTGGCAATTATGCATTTTTAATTGATAAATTAAAGAATAGCAAGGATTTGTTCGGTTCATTATATTCTTTCCATAATTACAATTTTTTGCAAAAACTTATTTATCCTACAGCTTTAATTTATATGAGAAGAAAATATCCTAAGCTAAAATTATGATAAAACAACTAGGAAAGATTTCTAAAACTACTTTCAAAAAATTTTCACCAAACCATCTCCTCTAACTTCTCCCAATCCTCCAGCCTTAATTCTTGCGCGCGGGCGTTTAAATTTATATTCGCTTTTAATAGGATTTCCGCAGTTTCTTTTTTACTGATATTCAAACCGGCGGAAAGGTTATTTAATAACTTTTTTCTTTTAGATGAAAAGCCTATCTTAATAATTCGGAAAAGGTTTTTATTATTTTCAGGCGCGCGACTAGCCGCGCTGTTTTTTATATTCTTAATTTTCAAAATCGCCGAGTCAACTTTTGGTTCGGGATAGAACGCGGATTTATCAACATAGCTGACGATTGAAGGTTCGCCGTAAATTTGGACGGAAAGGGCGAGGATGCTTAGCTTTCTTGGTCCCGCGCAAATTCTTTCCGCCACTTCTTTTTGCACGAGCAGAACAATAATCTCAGGTTTTATTTCGGTTTCCAGAAATAATTTTATAATCGGAGAAGTGATATAATAAGGAATATTGGAAACGAGCTTGTATTTCCCGCCAGGCGCGTATTTTTTCAGAAGCTTGTCTAAATTTATTTTTAAAATATCATCGTTTATGATTTCAGTGCTGGAAACTGGAAACTGGAAACTGGAAACTTTGTTTATAAGCATCTCTGCCATTTTTTTATCTTTTTCTATCGCTATAATTTTCCCACATCTCGTGGAAAGTTCCCGCGTCAAAACTCCCAGTCCCGGACCGATTTCTATGACCGCATCGTTTTTATCCAAATCGGAAGCGCCGATAATTTTATCCAAAACCGTTTTGTCAATCAAAAAATTCTGCCCCAAACTTTTGAGGATTTTCAAATCTTCGTCTCTGAATATTTTTTTGATTTCTTCTATATTTAACATAAGTTAAGTTTATCAATGTATACGCAAGGCGCAAATCGGAGTCCTTGCGAACCTGCCTGCGGCAGGCAGGAGCAAGGATGAAACTTCATAAGATTAATGAGTTTCAAAAGAATTGTGATATTTCTCTTCCTGACTCCTGCCTGCCGCAGGCAGGTTCGTCAGGACTCCGCGATTTGGAGCAATTTGGAATAATTTGGATTTTGAAATTCCTAGAGTCAGTCTCTCTCAATAAAATCATCTTCGTCTCTCAAGTAACTATATTCTTGATTTTGAAAATCAACCAGATGCTTGGGAATGTCGGAGATGAATCTTGAAGGATAATTTGCCTGAGATGAGCCAAAAATTCTTCTTACTCGGGCAAACAGCAAATGCACTTTGCTTTTGGCGCGCGTTATGCCGACATAGCACAATCGGCGCTCTTCTTCAATCTCAGCCGGATTATCCGCGCTCATAGAATGGGGGAGAAGCCCTTCCTCAAGTCCGATTATAAAAACGGCGTCATATTCAAGCCCTTTGGCGGAATGCAAAGTCATCAAAGTTGCCGCGTCGTGGTCGTCATTCACATTATCCAAATCAGTCGCCAAAGCAACTTCCTCTGTAAATAATTTCAGCGCTTCTTGAGCGTTAAATTTTTTATATTTCTCCAGAGCCGTAAAAAGTTCCTGCGTATTTTTCCATCGGTCGTCTCCCTCTTCCGTGCCGTCAATAATATATTCTTTATACTCTATGCTTTCCAAAAGATATTCCAATAATTCGCCGATTTTTATTTTCGAACTTTTTTGTCTGCACTCTTTAATTAGATTCGCGAATTTAACTAAGTCCGCCATTCTTTTTTTGGCGATATTTTTATGTTTGGACTCCAGAATTAAATCTATAATATCCAAATCTTTTTCTCTGGCGATAACCGTAAGCTTTTCAAGAGTTGTTTTGCCAAGTCCTCTCCTTGGAACATTGGCGATTCTTTCAAAACTTGCCAGATCGTCTGAATTTTGAATCAGCCGAAAATAGGCGATCAAGTCTTTTATTTCTCTTCTTGCGTAAAATTTCACGCCCCCTACGATTTTATAAGGAACATTATAGCGCAAAAAAGTTTCTTCCACCGCCCGCGACTGCGCGTTTGTTCTGTATAAAATCGCTATGTCTTTGAGTCTGATGTTTTCTCCGGAATTCATCTTCGCGATTTGCGAGACGATAAATTCCGCTTCGCCTTTTTCATCCGCCGCTTCATAGACAATTATAGGCTGGTTCGCTTTTTTCTCGCTCCAAAGCTTTTTATCTTTTCTGTTTATGTTTTTGGAAATAATGCTATACGAAACATCCAAAATCTCCTGCGTTGATCTGTAATTTTGTTCAAGAAGAATTGTTTTCGCTCCCGGATAATTTTTTTCAAACTCCAAGATATTTCTGATGTCCGCTCCCCTCCACCTGTAAATGCTCTGCCAATCGTCGCCGACCACGAAAATATTTTTATGCTTTTTGCTTAGCAAATTTATCAATTTATATTGGGCGTGGTTTGTGTCTTGATATTCGTCAACCATTATATATTTGAATTTCTCCTGATATTTTTCCAAGATCTCCGGGTGTCTTAAAAAAAGGACAATGGTCTGCATAATCAAATCGTCAAAATCCAAAGAATTATTTTGCTGAAGCTCTTTTTGGTATAAGCCATAAACTTTGCTGACAACCTGCTGAAAATAACTTTCCGCCATCCCGCTATAATCTTCGGGAGTTATCAATTCGTTTTTAGCGTTTCCGATTTCAGAGAGAATGGCTTTTGGGTTGAATTGCTCGTCGCTTAAATTCAAATTTTTCAGGATTTTTTTCACGCAAGATTTTTGATCATCGCCGTCAAAAATGATAAACTCTTTTTTATATCCGATAAATTCCGCTTCTTTTCTTAAAATCTTCACGCAAAGGCTGTGGAAGGTGGAGATGGTCGGAAATTGTCCGCCGAAGGCGGAGAAACTGGAAACTGGAAACTGGAAATTACTGCGACTGGGCGAGCTATTATTTTCTAGTTCTTTGTTATCTTCGTAAATTGAATTAAGGGTTTGGTTTATGTCTAAACCATCCGCAGGGAAACCAGTTTCTTTTTTGCTGGTATTATTTTCGCGATTCATTTCTTCAAGCAGAATCTCAACTCTGTTTTTCATTTCTTTGGCGGCTTTGTTCGTGAAAGTAACGGCTAAAATATTTTCCGGTTTCGCTTTTTTTGTTTCTATAATATAAACTATCCTGTGCGTCAACACTCTTGTTTTTCCCGATCCCGGCCCGGCAATAACCAAAACCGGTCCCTCCGCGGCCATAACAGCCTCCTTCTGTTTTTCGTTTAAATTTTTGAAAATATTTTCCATAAAGCCATTATATCATAGAAATGGGGTTTTGGGGTAAATTAAGGATTATGATAAGTGTTCAAAAAACGATCTCAAGTTTCATATGGATAAAATAAAGCATGAATTGTTTGTTTTAAAAAAAGAAACAGGCTTTTCCTGTTTCTTTTTTCGTTTCGTTTGTTCCGCAACTTTTTGAGATTATGAAGTTATTGGGTTGAGTTTGTCTATAAAAAGAAATAAAAAAGATGAATGCCCGAAGTCTAAAACTTTCGTTACATTTTATTAAAACGGCTGAAATATGAATCTATTTCGTCTCTCAATTCTATCCCAACTTTTTCAAAGCAACCCAGTAAATCTTGATATGTATTTTTGCCGCCAAGAAAATCCCAAAATTCATCTGCGACAACTAATTCTTTTTTGAGATCAAGCATTCCTCTCATTGTCCAGCGATTATATTTTTCTGGCTCATATGGATTATATGGAATTGCAATTAATGTATTGATTTTTGCCTCTGGTTTATTGGCAAGAAATACCGCAACCCATTCAAGCAATGTTCTTTTGAATTCTTTAAAACCGCCAGCATTTGGTTTGGCGGTTTTTATCCACAGCTTCCTCAATTGCGGATTTAAAAACGGTTTCAATATCAAAAGACAGTCCCCAGTCTATTCCTTTACTAGCAGTATAAAATTCATCATCATTTAATTTTCTACCAATTCGGCGAATTGTTTCGTTTTGTAAATCTTCCGCAGTAACAGAGAAAATTATTTCCTTATTTTGCATATTATTGTTGTTCATGATTTTACTTTTTGGTTACAACATTAAACTCCGTCTTTCATGGTGATTGGGTAATTCATTTGTTAGTCCCGCAACTTCTTGAGATTATGAAGTTGTCGGGTTGAGTGAAAGGGAATAAAAAGATAAATGCTCGAAACCTAAAATACCTTATAATATTTTATATTTAGTTTTTAGTTCATTCTTTATCGCCTGAAAAGTTAATTTATTGCTAAATTTCTTTTTATCTTCAAGATTTAAGCCTGTATTAATAACAAAAATAAGACTTGGTTTTGAATAATAAAATTCTCCTTGTATAAGTGATTTTTCTATACTTTCAGATTTGGCTAATAAGCAAATCAACTGGTAATCTTTATCTATAATTCGTATATTTCCTTTTGGGTGAGCGTAAGAATAATGTTGTTCAGAAGTTAATTTTATTAAGTTTTCAAGATAATGGGCAATTTCTGGAAATTCATTTTTAGGAAATATATGATGAACATATACCGCTGGTCCACTGCCAAAAGAATCTTTTATTTCGCTTTCTTTATATTTCTTTTTTATAAAATTCATTGCCTTCCTAATAAGGTAATCATTATATTCTTCATAAGCTTTTTGATCTTTTTTAGAGATTTTTGCTTCTGTTCGAGAAATTCCTTTTTCTTTTTCTAAATCTCTAAAATTTATTCGATTGTACATTAAATCTTGATAATAAATATTTCTGTTAGAAAGATGACCTTTTATTGTTCCCAGTGTATTGTTTTCGGCAGAAAATACATTAAGAACTTTTGTGAATATTCTTCGCACTTCTGTTTTTCCATTTATTTTGGTATTTCCAATAATAAAAGTTTCATATTTTTCTTTTAGAAAGTTAAAATTTTCTTTTGTAATTTGGCCGTTTAATGCTTTTTTAATAAATTCATTAATATATTTTATAAATCCACTATCTGACAAAACTTTTCTCAAATATATGGTCAAAAATAAATAAGCATTTTTATCTTTAATGGAAATATATTCTAATAATTCAAAATTTTTTATTTTGAAATAATTTTTTCTACCTCTTTTTATTGTTTCTAAAATATTAGCATATTCAAGTGTTTTTATGGGCTGACCAGCAAGTTTATTGTATTCATTCTCCATAGTTTCTTTTTTTAAAGGAGGTTTTCCAAAGATCATTCTAATGTTTTTATTAAAATATTCATATTCCCAAATATCTCTAGCACAAAACCCTTTTTCAATATTTTCAGAAGTAAAATTTATTATACAATCAGCAACAAAAGAAAGCACATCGGGCGTAACTTTTTGATCCATAAAACGGCCATTATTTGATTTTCTTAAATCAAGATTTAACTTGTTTAAGTATCCAGTTATTTTTAGTGTCATATATTTTTAATCCCAAAGAAATAAACAGAATTACTATCAATATTTAATGATCTTGTGCCTAAATTTTTTGCTATCATATAAAATTTTCTAAATTCTTCTGTGGCGTAATAATCTAAGTTCTGTCTTTCTAGTTTAATATCATTTTGTGGTGTAAGTATAGCTACAGATCCATCTGCAATTGTTTTCTTAGGAAGAAAGCACGCCCTTGGGTTATAAGTAAGATTAGGAACAAGGACGCAATTATCACGATTTAAAAATTTACTAACAGCGAAATTGTTTATTGTATCTTCGTTTAAATAACAATCATAATTCTCAATGTTAATTATTTGATTATTTTTAATATTTCTTGATTTCAATACGCGAACATTACCTTTCGATTTAGTGTGCTTTTTTGTTATTGTCCTGTCTCTAAAAACATTAAAAATTCCAAATTTCATTTTTTTTAAAACAGTGTCAAAAAAGTTGTTTCTGTAAAGTATCCAAACAGGTAGCTTACTGTCAAAAATATAATTTTGTTCTAGTGATTTTATTTCATTGTTTATGTATGATTCAATTTTTATATTATTGTTTTTATTTTTATCAGTGTCAAGTATAAAACCTATTATTTCTATCTTAACTCCATCAAACGCCTTTTCTCCATAATCAACTATCGCATGAAAATTATATTTTGAAAGCAACTCTCTTGTTTTATTAAATTCAGGAGCTGAGATTAGGCTTTTTGGCGCAATCAGAGCAACTACTTTACCTATTTTAAGAGATTTTTCAACGAAAAAAGAAAAAATATTAGTTGTCTTATTGTTGTATTTATCTTGTTTATATTTTTTTAGTAATTCTTTTGATTTGATTATTTTGCCAAAAGGAGGATTGCCTATAACAATATCATATTTTTTGTTAAATTGTTTTAGTAAAAAATCGGCATGTATAAAATTTATATTAATATTTTTGGGAAGATAAATATTGTTTAGTATTTCTTTTAAAATTTTTAAAATATTATTATCAATATCAACAACATCAATATTTACTTTTGGAACATCACTATATTTATTAATTAATAATGGAATGAAATTACCCGATCCAACAGATGGCTCCAATATATTAATTGTTTTAAATTTTTCGCTTTTAGGTAAATTCTTTATAATTGAGAAACACACATCTTGTCTTGTGTAGTATCCTGCCATATTTTCTCTTTGCTCATTTGATAGTTCTGCAATTTTTAATATTTCTGGCAAAGAATATTTATTTTTGTTTCTTTTTATGAAATTAATTAAATTATCTGTAGAAAATAGGTTTTCTTCTTGTATTAATTTCTTAATTTTTTTCTTGTCAAAGTTATTATTTAATTTATTTTTTATTTTCTCTGCGATTTGTCTAAATATTTCAGTTGGAACAGCCTCTCCGATTGATTGTCTGATATTAATTTCTTCTTTTGATAATAATTTTATTTTTTCTTCTTTTGATAATTTATTTAGATTTTCTAAGTCGTTATCAATCCATTTAAAATTTTCAGGAATAGCCATCATTAGCATTAATTCCCTAATACTAAAAACTCGATTGTCAGTAGGGTGTATTGTGGCTTGGCTTGATAAAATATCATTTCTAGTGTGAACGCAAGGTCCAATTTTATTCCAAAAACATCTTGTATATTTATCACCATTTTTATTTTGATTGTAAATTATCTTTCCATTTATTATTTTATGAGGTCTTTTTTCAGAATCATTATTTTCAAAAGCTGTTTGGCCTTCTTTTATATCTTTTATCCAGCTTAACATATGAGATGAATATTTTTTGAAATTATGGTAAATATCATTGTCGCTAATTTGTCCCATTGTTGTTAATGACGGCAAGTGTCCAATAACCTCTTTTAGTGTTTTTTCTTTCTTTTTTTCTGGAAAAATATCATAAGGGGTAATATCTATTAAATCTTTTCTAGTTCCAATAACAAGGGTTCTTGTGCGGCTGGAATTATTACCATATTCTTTAAAGTTGATGACTTTTGATAATATATTATAATTCCCGCATAGATCAAATTCTATAGCTTTGCTTATTTTTTTATCTTTACCATTCAAATCCGTGCAAGTTGCATTCAAAAAAGAACGAACATTTTCAAAAATAAAAAATTTAGGTTTTATATTTTTTGTTAATTTAATTGATTCAACAATCAAAGAATTTCTTCCCTTTTCGTTTTTCTTTTTGTGATTAGCCACGGACATACCTTGGCAGGGTGGTGTGGCTATTAAAACATCTACATTTTTTATATTTTCATTTTCTTTCCAATATTCAATTTCCCTAAAAATGTTTTTAATAACATTTTCATCTCTAATGTCACCAGAAATATAACCTGATTCGTATTTACATTTATGATTATTTTTTTGTATCTGCAGTCTTCTGTCTATAATTTCATTGGTAGCAATACAATCAAAATTTTCTAATTTAAAACCATAACAACCAATCCCAGCACTACTAAAAAGACTAATATAGTTTAATTTTTTATTTTTTTGCATATTTTAATTATAACATTTGAAAAAATCAAATTCTTTTTAAGAATTGAACGCTAGCCCAAAAGAAAAACATACATTCTTCAGGCATTCCTCTAATTTTGCCTTCTTTACAAAATATGATAATATAACATTATCACTTATTTAAATATACCATAAAAAACTAAATCAATCAAAATGAAAAAAGTCGGGATTATATTTAATGAGAAAAGGAAGCCGGAGGCGAAGAAGCCGGCGATAGAGGTTGCTAGATGGCTTAAAGAAAAAAAGCGCCAAGCCTATGTTAATCCTAGCGATAAAGTTTTGGCGAAGGGGCTGGATTTTGTATTAGTAATCGGCGGGGATGGGACGATTTTGCGGACGGCGGATCGGATTGCCAAGTTTTCGATTCCTTTGGCCGGAGTGAATTTCGGGCATAGGGGATATTTGTGCGATATTGAAGAAAATGAGATTTTTGAAAAGCTGGAGAAAATACTTGGCGGAAAATTCAAGACGGAAGAAAGGACGAGGATTTATGCCGAGGTCAAAAATAAAGAAAAAACAATAAGAGAGATTGACGGTTTGAATGAGATTTTAATTGGCGGAATAAGCCGAACGGTTTTTCTGGAAATAGAAATGACGGATCACGATAAATATTTTGCGGCGGCTATCACGGGAGACGGAGTTTTGTTTGCGACTGAAACCGGCTCTACTGGGTATAATGTGAACGCGGGCGGTTCAATTCTTTTTGCCGATTTATTCAGCGTAGTTGCCAATAACGCTTATTTTGAATCCGAGATTCTGGTTCCAAATGTAAAATCTTTTGTGACTTCAACGGATGCTATTTTCCAAATTAAAATCCTCAACGACTTCAAAGAAAATCTTCCTTTTCTCGCGGCAGACGGACAAAGAAGCTATAGGCTCAAAAAAGGGGATTCCGTTCAAATCAAAAAATCAAAATACAAAACGATTTTTTTGAAAGTGGATTAAGCTAGAATTATGAATTTGGAATTTTGACCTTCATAAACTCCTAATAATCTGCTATAATAAACACATAACACAATAAGCTAAAATAAATATGAACCTAATTGAATTGTCTCAAAAAGAAGAGCGATTAACTTCGGGGCATAGGTTGTGCGCGGGGTGCGCGGAGCCGATTAATATAAAGCTGGTTTTGGCGGCGATTGATGAGCCTGTTGTTGTGATCAATGCCACTAGTTGCTTGGAAGTCGCCACGACGATTTATCCGTATACCGCGTGGAAAATTCCTTGGATTCACAACGCTTTTGAAAATGCTTCGGCGACAGCGAGCGGAATAATTGAGGCTTATAAAGTTTTGCTTCGAAAAAAACCGCAAGATAAGCCGCTGTGGGCGAGAAATTTGCCCGAGAATATAAAGTTTGTCGTAGCTGGCGGAGATGGAGGAACTTATGATATCGGATTACAAAGCTTATCGGGCGCGCTGGAGAGAGGACATCAATTTTTGTATATTTGCTATGACAACGAGGCTTATATGAACACGGGGAATCAAAGATCGGGCGCGACTCCCAGAGGTTCGCACACCACAACCTCGCCAGTCGGAAAGATTCAGCAGGGCAAGAGAGAATATAAAAAAGATTTAACGGCGATTATTGAAGGCCATCATATCAACTATGTCGCGCAAAGCTCAATTTCAAATTTTGCGGACTTAACAAAAAAAGTAAAAAGAGCGCTGGAAGTTGAAGGTCCATCGTTTATAAATCTCATCAGTCCTTGCCAGAGAAGCTGGGGCTATGATCCGTCGCTTACTGTTCGAATCGCGGATCTGGCGGTGCAAACAAACTTCTGGCCTCTCTATGAAGTTGATGGTGGAAAATTTATTTTGAATTATGAGCCGAGAGAAAAAAAGCCGATTCTGGAATGGCTGAAGTCGCAAAAAAGATTCAAGCATTTGCTAAAGCCCGAGAACGAAGGATTGGTTCGGGAAATTCAGGAGCATATTGATAAAGAATTTGCGAGGATTAAAAATAGGGCGACGGGGGTTTAGAATTTAGAATATCTTCTTATAAATTAGGCTTCGCGCCAAACGAAGGCGAACAAACGCTTGTTCGCCTTCGTTTGGCGCGAATATTGAAATTCCTATACAATAAATTAAAAAACAGCTTTTGAAAAGAGCTGTTTTTTTATATTGCAATAATGCGTAAAAAATCATATCCGCTCTTTGAATAGTTCGGCGTGGTCTCCTTCTATTTCTATCAAGCCGAAAAATATTTCTTTGATCCGCGGTTCTATGGCTTGATTATAGGCTTTTATATAAAACTTTTTTATTTTTTCTTCACGCTTGAATGAGTTTTCAAGATTTTCCAGATCAAGACGAAAACAAGTGTCCTGCAATTTTATATCGGATTTTGGTATTTTTAGTATTTTTGAAATCAGGTAGGCATGCTCCATTTCAATTTTTGAAAGACCGGAAAAAATGGCTTTGCTTTCCGCGCTTTGCGCGTAAGATGCCGAACATTTATAAAATCCGACATTTTCAAGCTCTTGCCGCATTGCCATTTCAAAATTTTCTCTGGAAATCGCAGAAAGTTCTTTGATATTATTTTCATCTTTCCAGTCGCGGGCATAGATTATAAAATCATCATGCGCGCCGCAAAAAGGGCAAGTGGACGATTTGTGCTCAGCCATGATTACCTCTGAACATAGTTTGCATCTGAAAATATTCAGACTATACATTTCAATCATGTTGTTTTTTTAATATTAAATTTTTGTTTTGAAATCAAGGCTTTATGTTTGCGTTGAGGAATTTTAATATTTGCTATTTTTCAAAGTTAAACGCCGAAGGGCAATCTTTGTTCAGAATGCAGGCGCTGCATTTTGGATTGCGGGCGGAGCAAATTGTTCTGCCGTGCGAAATCAATAAATTAGAAATTCTTCCCCAATTCTTTTTTTCGGTAATTTCCGTCAGATCTTTTTCAATTTTTTCGGGATTGGAATTGAGAGATAAGCCGAGCCTTTGCGATAGTCTCATAACATGAGTGTCAACCGCAATTCCTTCGCTTTTGCCAAACACTTCCGCGAGGACGACATTGGCGGTTTTTCTGGCGACGCCGGGAAGCGTAATCAATTTTTCCATTGTGTCAGGAACTCTTCCGCGAAATTTTTCCACGATTATTTTTGAAGATTCAATAATATTTTTTGCTTTGTTTTTGAAAAATCCGGTTGTTCTGATGTCTTTTTCAAATTCTTCCGCGCCAGTTTTAGCGTAATCTTTCGCCTTTTTATATTTTTTGAATAAATCTTTTGTGATCTCGTTCACTCTTTTATCTGTGCATTGCGCGGAAAGTATCGTTGCCACCAAAAGCTGATGGGGGGTTTTATAATTCAGCGCCGTTTTCGGATTTTTGTATTTTTTCCCCAAAAGAATTATTATTTTCTTAATCCTCTGTTTTTTTTCCGGCATAAGTTTTGAGTTATGGGTTATCGCAAAGTAATTTTAATATTTATTTTAGGAACTAAATTACGAGCATTTTGAAATAATTGCTAAAATGTTTATATGTTTAAATGAATTTCTGTGGACTCGGCGAGAATCGAACTCGCGTCTCCGCAATGCGAATGCGGCGTATTGCCACTATACTACGAGCCCGCGATTTCTAATGTGGTAAAAATGCCGCGTAATACCACTCTGCTATGAGCCCAAGCCTCATATACTGATTATAGCATAAATATGAAATATTCAAATAGCAGAGGTTGCAAATTTCCGATGCTTTCAAACACTTTATAAATTTGACAAAAACAAATGGGGGGGTATAATGAAATCGTTATTAACTTTAGTCTAAAAAAAGACGAAAGCTGATAAAAAGGAGAGAAATTCAGGAGGAGATCAAATTTTAGTTCTTTGAAAAAGCAAACAAAAAAAGAGCAAACCCGAAATAAAGGGTTTGCGGATGCACACGAACGATAATATATAATAATAAAGACAAACAGGAGGAAAAAATATGCGGGAATGCATGAATTCAAAAACGGATAGCATAGGGAACAAGAAAAACGAAACGGGAGGAATTTGAATGAAAGGTAAAGGAATAAGAACATTGGCAATCGCAGGATTGCTGATGTTGGCAATAACATTTGCCATGGCAACGCCAGCGGAAGCAGTGACAGATTTGAGAATAACAGACCACAATTTGAATACTCTGAATAGTTTTACCTATTCTGGAGCGTGGTATAATGTGGGAACAGACAGTTATCTGCTGAAATGGTATGGCGGCGGAGAATATTTTGAGCCCCCGCATAAGGCTCCCGCAGTATACTATGGAAAAATAACAGCCACAATAATGGCTGATTATGGAGGAAACTTGTGGGGACAATGCGTGAGTATGGTAAAGAATCTTGCGCATAGCACAGTTGCCACAGAAAACTGGTATAGAGGCAGCCGTGTTACAGATGGCGGCATATCTTCCGGCGCTACAATAGCAACATTTGCCTGGAGTTCGGCAAAAGGAAGATATGTATATGTATATACAGGACATGCGGCCATTTTCCGTCAATATACCTATGATTCATCCGGTAAAATAAACGGGATGATAGTGTGGGACCAGAATTGGTATAAAAATGAGAAAGGCGAGGGCATAGTCGCAATGCACAAAATATCAAAAACAGGCTACGGCGGTAAATCTGACGCCAATGCCTATTATGTGATACAAGTGTAAATACAAAACAAATGGAGAGATAAACAACAAAATTAAAAGCCGAGATTTATTCTTTATTCTCGGCATTTTTTTATCAGTAAATAATTTATTTTATCTTTATGATTTGGACTATATGTTGCGCAGCCTTTTTTCCTTCTAATTTATTCAAATCTAAAGCTATCAATCATTTCTTCGTCATAGCATTTATAGCTTTCAGCATTAGGGTCGGTTCCAAAACCGCATTCTTGACCGAGATTTATTGACATAGCCTTATTTTTTTCTGGCGAGTATAAAATTTTATATTCATAATTTACAGGACAAACCGAACTGCCAAGATCAGTATCATTTCCATTTGCATCTTTAAACCCATTTAATTTAATTTCATAAACCCCGTCTTGCTGTTTCCATAACTCTTTACTTTCAAGAGAACATCTGGAAAAGTAATTGTCTTTTATAAATTTATTTAAATCAGTATCATTGCTGATATGCCGCGCTTTGACAGCTCGCGGATAAAATCCCCCGCCAGCCCTTAATGATTCTAATGTTACTGCGATTTTTTCGCAGGGTTCTAGTTCGTCTGAATTATGCGGCGCATCATAATAGAATTCTGCTGTTATATAAGCTATTCCGTTTTCCTTGTCTTCAAAAACTTTTAACGGGACATAACGCGGTTCTTTCGGCGAACAGCTATATGCTTCATTATATATCATTTGAGGATATTTGATTGAAAAGCCAAGATCGTTACTTTCAAATGTTTCCCATTTTTCTTCCGGAACAATTATTTTTATTATTTGCAAAAATGTTGTTCCTAAAAATTTTCTACTCGAATCAAAATCAAATCCGATATTGGCAAAATACTCCGTATCGCAAGCGCGACATCCGTTTTCCAGCTCAAATCTAAAAATAAATCTTTTACTATTATTCGGCAAAACATCACCTCCGACAAATTGAGGGCTTGAAGCATCCATAATATCTATTTTCGGATATTTATTTTTCGCTTCAGAATAAAGCGGATCCTGCTTCATCTCGTTTATAATTTCTTTGTTTTGAAAAATTTCTTCTGTTGGAACAAAAGCGGGAGATCCATTTAATAGATACCGCGCTTCATTGGCGTTTGCTCTATTGGGAAAAGTTACTGCTCCCAGATCAATCTTTCCCTCGTCAATCACGCCATTTTCTTGAAACTGGCTTAAATAACCATAATCGCCCGGATCGAACTCGTAAAGAAATTTTGTAAAAGCTATTGCGTCCGAAGAAGCGCCTGCGTTTTTCATAAGGCTAGAAATGCAATCTATATTTTTGCATTCGCGCCATTTTTCTACGGCTCCGCCTTCTTCAAAACCTTTAAAAACCGCGGTGTATTTAGTTGGAGTTTGAGTTATCACAGGCGCTGCCGGCGGCTTCTCTTTTGAAATATAATAATTATTTTTAGCATAAAAATACGCCGCAACAGCGATTAGCATTATCACTATCGCAATGGCAATAGTTGCTAGACCTAGTTTTTTTTGCCCGTTCATTTTATTAATGTTATTTTTTTAAACTAGTTTTATTATATCAAAAAAAAGAGGCTTGTGTCAAATTTTTTATTCTTTAAATTTAAATTTTGCCATATTTTCTCTTTATGCTATAATGCCAATATGAGCGCGAAAACAAAAATGGTATTAAAAATAAAAAACAAAACTTCAAGCGGTTTTTTCGCGGCTTCAAACGGAAGCGGAATTTTTTTAGTTTATTTATAAATCCCGGTTTTTGGGATTTTTTTATTTGTGGCGCAATGTTTGCAATGCTATGATATAGCGCTATGATACTTGGGAGTATCATAGCGTTTTTATTTTATCCATCTGCGCGTGCCTAAAACCGCAAAACCAAAACAGT
>Ga0180732_1000757_pt1 | contig 24140 bp, 32 predicted proteins | sample KR11_01MetaG_FD_148674 | JGI IMG/M metagenome (GOLD analysis project Ga0180732, IMG submission 148674) | Groundwater microbial communities from the Olkiluoto Island deep subsurface site, Finland - KR11_0.1 MetaG | ecosystem: Environmental > Aquatic > Deep subsurface > Groundwater | place... | reverse complement strand
CAGTGTCCCGAAAGACCTTTCAGTGAGGGTACATATTTGTCCTTCATGTGGTCTTGTCATGGGAAGAGATCAAGTGTCTGCGATATTAATAGAGAATAGACCAGGCTGTACCGTAGGAACTACGGGAATTCAAGACCGTCAAGTACTCTCAAGTAGAGAGCCGATGCAGCGGTACGCCCAAGCACTTTAGGGGTTGGGTAGTTCACACTATATCCCGTAAACTCTTACTGCCATTACCTCTCGAAGCACCTGTTCCGCGTTCCGCGTTGAGACCGTATCCATGCTTTTCATTATGACAGGATAATCGTATCCACCAAGTATCATCCTGATAAGTTTTCCATCCCCTCCTGCTATAATGTACTGTATATCCCTGTGTTTCCCCATAATTGGATCAAGCGCCGTTCTGACCTTATCTGAATGATGCTTTATATCCTCTTCCACAAGGCTCTGGAAACGTTTCTGGCTCCAGCCGCCCTTTTTGTGCTTCCCCATTACGCTGCTCCTTATCACATTATGTTCAATGAACGAGTCGTCCTCCATTATACCAATGAAGGTTTCACCAGCATGGGCGTTAATGACCAGCGTTTTATCGCTCTGGAGGCTGTATTTCAATGGCTCCATATCAAACATCCGCTCAAGTGAGTATTTTGATCGCGTGATTGGGAAAACAGGGAGCATTACTAATTTTATAACCTTTTCAGTATCAAAGAAAATAGCCTTGCCTGTGTGTGAATCTATTTTTTCAATAAGGGCGCGTTGCGAACTATCGATATGAGCTGCTATGTCTGAAGGCATATTTGCAAGAGTTTCATCCTTTGGAAGATATATTGTTATCAGCGCGGCAGTCCGTGACTGCATTGTGCCGAGCAAGATAAGTAAATCCTCAAGCCTGTTATGCGAAAAATTTTCAGAAAACCGGAAATCCAACTCTCCCTTTGTTTCTTTCTTGAGTTTTATGATCTCATTCTCAAGCGAAATGACCTGTTGCTTTGCTTCATTTAATTCCCTGTTAACTTCCTGCCCGGAAGCTACTGTTTTTTTGGTTTTCTCATCCTTTTTACCAACCCGAAGCCTGAGTTTGCTGTTCTCCTCTTCAAGCTCCCTAATTCTTGCTTTCAGGGCGTTAATTTCCTCTTTCTTAAATATATCAAGCAATACCTTCGCCTCTTATACTTCTTACTTTTAAAACGATATAAGATACCCCTTTATCAATAAATTCAATTCGGTCGCTAAAACGTATTACTCGTTTACCTTTCTCTATTGCTTTGAACCCGCTCACTTTGCTAAAAGCAAGAGCTAAAGGTGTGTCCCCCTGTATGAATGGTTCCTCTCCCGTATTGATCTCCTTATCCAAAGAGACGCTGACAAATATGGAAAGAACAGATATTCCGTTAAAAAAGAAGGTTAAACTTCCAGGATTTCCTTTATATTCACCTATAAGCAAAAAAGGTTCACCTGAGAGTTCCTCATGGCTGGTTTTTCCCCGGGTTACATATTCCCAACCTGTAAACCTGCCCAGATGTTTGCAAAATGTGCGAATTTTTGAAGAAGGTTTACGGGCTGTTGTGATTATCATTCAGTTTTTACGGACTTCACAAGCACAGGCCTTTCTTTAACAAGTATGCGGTGTCCGCAGTAGGGACAACGAATGCCGCTGTACTGATAATCTATTTCGACTGCCCGCTTGCAGCGGGTACATTTATATACCATGTTCAAACCTTATTTCTTAGGGACACAGTTGATGCGACTGCAGCTTTTTCAGCCAGTACAGATCTTATGACGGTCAGGTGCGCCGGGGTTTGAGGCACATACGAGCCGCCTGTGAACGTAACTTCGCACTTTGTACATTTCCATATACCTGTAGCTATCCTCTTCAGTTTTAATGCGCCGCATTTTGAGCAGGCATAATCTGCATGCATTTTCTCTTCGATGTCAGCCACAAGTTTTCTGTTCTTAACGCCGTATCGCACACCGAATCTGCCCGCTGATCTTGTTTTTCTTCCTTTTGCTTTTTGTTCAGCCATGATTATATCACCAAGAATTTCTCTCTGATTTCTTTTCCCTTCTCAATTGCAATATCCACTATATAATTTATCTGTTCGGTTGTCAGGGGGTGTATCCCGCTCTTTTGCATGGCTGATACCTCACCTTCCTGGTTAGACGTCACGGTAAGTTTTGTTCCCGCAATGCTTTCCTCGTCAAGCGACGGGTCAAGCATTATCGAACCGCCTATCTCGACTGCTGTTACTGAAACTGGCACGTTCCTCATAGGAACCGGAGAGTCCTCTCCCAGATCATATCTATTGGCTGGCAGTTTCGCGGTCAGAAGCGCTGCCACCGCGCCAAGGGATGCAGCATCCATGATGTTCCCACCGTCGTCCAGTACATGCACATCTATGAATACCATCCATACCTTTTCACCAGGCGTGATACATAATTTTGAAAGATCGACAGACTGTGACTCCCTGATGCCCCTGTCAACTACGCGCGCCAGTTCGATGGCGTCTTCCCTGGGAGGACCTGACTCGAAAACCGGGGATGCCAGTGGTATGAGTTCAAGGTTTGTAATGATAACGCCCTGGTCAGGGGTATCTGGGAAAGGAGTGCCTGGCTGGCACTTAACTCCAACGACCACTTGGGTATTGCCAAGTTTTACCCGCGCAGACCCTTCGGCTTTATTAATGACGTTCGTCTCAATAGTAAGTTCCCTGTGCTGGTCAAACGTCCGCCCGTCCTCTCGCTCTCCCTTTATCATAAGATTACAGATATAATCCTTACGCAGTTCGGCGATTATTTCATTACTCATTGTTTTCACCCTCTATTTGAGATGAGTATTTTTCCATGAGCGCAGCCTTTTGCATCTCATGGATCGCCATGCATCCTGTCTTTGCCATCTCTAACCCCTCTTTGAACTCATCTTTAGTCAGATTTCCGTCCATCTGGATAAGCGTTATATTGCCGTCAGGCGTCATCGCAACGGGCAAATCAGCCTGCCCATAATTGTCTTCGTCTTTATTCAGGTCAAGGACAAGGGTACCGTCGATCTTCCCGACAGCGCATGCCGAAACAAGGCACTTCATGGGGATACCGGCATCTGCAAGGGCTATGGATGCGGCGTTAATTCCTGCCGTCCTTGTCCCTGCATCAGCCTGAAGCACTTCTACATATATGTCGATCGCTGAGCGCGGGAAATATTCCTGGAATATAACTGGCTCAAGCGCCTCCCTGCTCACCTTGGATACTTCGATGCTCCTCCTGTCAGGCCCGGGGCGCTTTCTGTCCTCAACTGAGAACGACGCCATGTTGTACCTGTAACGAACAACGGCGCTGTTTGATTTCTGCTGGTGTCTGGGGTGGACTTCCCTGGGTCCATAAACCGCTGCGATCACTTTATTGCCACCGAATTCAAAATAGCATGAGCCGTCCGCTCTATTCAATACGCCTACCTCTATCTTAATAGGTCTTAACTCATCGGGTTTCCTGCCGTCAAGGCGAATACCGTTTTCGATCAGCTTTTCTGGTTTACTCATAAAATTCCTCTTCTCTGTTCTTCCTCTTCGCTAATATCACTGTAAAAACTATTTCTCATCCCCGAGTAGCTCGTCAAGAATTCCTCCGGAACTTGTCTTTTCCTCTTCAATATTCTTTTCAATACCCTCTTCAATGCTTTCTTCTTTTTTCTCTGGCACTTTCACTTTAACTTTCTCGCCTTTTTCTTCTTTTATGAACTTTGTGATCCTGTCAGTAAGACCTGGAATATGCGTTTCCTTTTCAATTTTAAGGAGAGACTTAATAGCAAGTTCCATTCCTTTATCTTTGCCTGTTATCCATATCCTTCCGTTCTGGCCGATAAAGATGTTGCATTTAGTCTCATTCTTTAGCATTGCTATCATGGAGCCGCTTCTGCCTATGAACCTGGGGACCTTTGACGGGGTCACTTCAATTATTCGTCCTTCTTTTATGGGCCTGAGTCTCTGGTCGTTCAGCGTGAGTTCCACTTTCATGTTCGCGTCCACATCACTTACCAGGGTCATTATTGATTCACCGATCTTGAGATATTTTGACATCTCATCGTTCTCTATCCGTCTCGGGATTTCAGATATGTGCAAAAGACCATCATACGGCGACCTTATATCCACGATCCAGTTCGAATATGTGACCTCTTTGATTATGCCAACGATCAGGTCACCGGGTTTGGGGATATATTTACCTGCCATCGGAACGACCCTGATGCCGTTATTAAAAGATGCTATTCCGAAAACTGATGAAAAAACCCTGTTGTTCTCGACATACGTCCCTTCATCAGCCTGAGACGGATCGTCAGAAAGAAATTCACCGGGTATTACTAATTTTTTATCCATTTTTATCACTTTATTAATTTTGTCTCAGCAGAACCTTTAGTAAGCGAATTCAATAAATTGAACAGGTCATCCTGCATCCCGGCAGGGATACTGATCACGCCTATCCATGAACCGTCATTCTGCCATTCCTGCTTCTGGAGATTCCCGAACTTTGCCACAGCTCCATAAGCCTTTGCCGCATATTCCAGCGGGAGCTTTATTGCGATACTGACTTCCTCGAAACGTATCGGGATGAGGGGTCTTATCGCTTTCATGGCGACTTCCACCATTTGATCCACGCTTTTCATGGGGTCGATATGAACCCCTGCTTCATCCATGGCAGCCTCTATCCGCGCAGGGGGATGCGGCGCTTTCGTCTGCGGATTGATGGCATTTCTCGCAATAAAAGTTATTACCTGTCTCTTTTTTTCTTCCTGTATCTTTCTTCGCTGTTCTGTGGTAAGCTGGAGTTCTCCTTCAAGTAGTATCTTTTCAGCTATTTTTAATACATCTTTTGTCCCGAATGCGTTGATGACGTCCTGTTCAGCAGGTCTGTCACCATTTTTTGCATCTGAGAACACATCTTCGACTGCCAGGATATTTTCGATCTTTACAGGGTCGCCTTTCTTGAATGCCAGCGCTCCGTCAGGGTCCACAAAAATTTCGAACATCTTTCCGTGCGTCTTAAAATGTGCAATTATGGATTCATCAAGTGCGACCATGTCAAATCACTCTTCTTTCTTCTTTCCTTTCCCTTTGGTTTCAGAAGCATGCATCTTTATGACCTGGTTTACATATTTTTCGACTTCGGAAGGCTCAAGTTTTCGGTATTTCTTGTTTCCAAGCTCGATCACTCCTACCTCGATGGTCGAAGCATTGAAAACGCCCTCTGCTGTGCTGTGGAGCGCTTCAAGCCCCAGTATTATCGCACCTTCCAGATTAATATCATCCCTGTATTTTTTCTCGAAAACTTCCATTGTTTCGTTTCGCCCGGAACCGATGCCTGTTGCTTTGTATTCAAGCAGAGCACCACTTGGGTCTGTCTCGAAAAGCCGCGCCCTGCTGTCATCCACGCCTGCAATAAGTAGCGCGGTACCGAAAGGTCTTACGCCGCCGTACTGGGTGTATGATTGCTTGAAATCGCATATTTTCTTGGAAAGGACCTCTACGCCTATGGGTTCGTCATAGGTGACCATGTTTATCTGTGCTTCGACCCTTGCGCGGTCAATAAGGGCCCTCGCGTCCGCAACAAGCCCTGACGTTGCTGCTCCAATATGATTGTCTATCTGGAATATTTTTTCAATGGACTCTGCTTCAAGAAGTTTGCTTGTTATCCGTTTATCAACAAGCAACGCCACTCCGTCCGTCGCTTTAACTCCTACTGCGGTCGTTCCGCGTTTTACTGCTTCTCGCGCATACTCTACCTGGAACAATCTTCCATCAGGACTGAATACTGTTATCGCCCTGTCATATCCCATCTGTGGTGCCATTTGCATTATATCATCTCCGAGATTTTAAAAGTGTAATTTCTGCATATTCTTTGTTCACCTAATGATTTAGATGCTCCTGTAATTCTTTATCTGGTTCAGGCTCTTTAACGAGGCGCTGTTGTATAAACTTTTCCATTGCTCCTTTTACAGTGCCTGAAATACCAAGGACCATGATGGAAACGCGTCCGCCTCTGACCTTGTTTATGCATGCAAGGGCTGCCCTTGTTTCCGACGTCCTGTCTTTCTGGCAGCGCAGGATGCCGTATCTCCCGTCGTATGACATAAGCGAGGGATTTATTTCACTTGCCCCTGTATCTCCGAACAACAAGCATATTGAATCTAATAATTCCCCAGTCAGCTCTCTACGGTTTATCGTCTCCTCTGAAATGATCTTGAATGCTAGATACCGTTTCTTCTCGCGAAGCGTAGGCATGGTCTTCATATTATCTCAATCCCTTCCTGTATGTACTCTGGGCTTTTTTTCCGGATTATATCAAGAGGAACTGAGCTCATAGCGTCAACAGCTTCTTTTGGTCTCATGCCGAAGAGGCCGGCAAGCGCTGCCGCCTCTCTTGGAGAACGGAAATCATAGGGGGAATAGGGCTCACAGGTCAGTACCATCTGCAGTTCGTATTTTCGGGCGTACTTAAGGTTTGTCCTCATTGTCCGCAGTTCCATTATCCTGTCATCGCCCCTTGTGTGAATAATGGAACCTATGTTGAAACCAAGAGCGATCGAATTATCAGATGCTAATTTACTAAGGACGTTGTTGAATTTCACGGGCTGCAAAAGTATGTCAAGTCTCTGTGTCTCTAAAGCGGCGCGGATAACCTCTTCGTCCCTGCCTCTTGTGATCAGGATATCACCCGTGTCCTTGTATTTTTTTATTTCGTCCCTTAGCCTTGATGGTTTACCTGAGACCTCAACCGCGCTGAAGAGCGAAAAACCCGAAGGAAGCTGGTCCATATCAGTTCCGTTATATTTAAGGTCAAGTGCGGCTATCCCTGAGTACCCGAACTCATCTGCAGCAGAGACGAACTGGGCAAGAGAGCCCTTATCGTCGGGCAAATGAACCATAAGATCAAAGAATTTTGCATTGAACAGGGGCATTGTCTGGCTTAATAATGCTTTCATGTAATATAGTTTTGTGATTTTTGTGGAAGTAAAATCGAAGAAATCTAACTAACTGAAAAAAGCCAACAATAAACCACTCTTGATGTGCTTATTGCAGGCATTGCCGTGTCGAATGGAGCAGATAAGATTGCCTCGACAGATAAGAGATTCAACGATATCTCAAAAGTAACCGGGTTAGAGATTTTAAAACCCTAAAAGCAAAAAAGACGAATGAAGACCTTCTGGTATGCGCAGTGATAGTATTTCCATTATGGAACCTCGATCCTCATCCCTTCCCCCGGCACAAGCCCGCAGCACATGCCATAATAATTAACCTCAAACCCGTTCTCCCTGACAAACCTTGCAGTACGAACCGTCGGCGCCGCTATCCCGCTCACCCCGCATCTCATGGCTATCATCTCTATCTCCTCCCTGTCCTTCCCGCTTGAATGGGCGCATCCCAGAACTACAGGGGTATCAGGGAACATCTCCACGGCTCTTGTTATCAACTTTTGAAAATCAGATAGCTTCGGCTTGATATGAGCCATGGGCGTTCCCGCCACAGGCATCAGGCCAGTAATTATTACTGTGACCGGACTTACCTCGCGGATCATCTCAAGCGCGCGTAATTCCCCTCTTAATTCCCCGAAATGAAGCCCTACGCAGACATGGGGGAACACCATAAGACCGGAATCCTCAATAGCTCGCAAGCTCTCGATATATTCCCTTTCAGAAACCGAAAGACCATACACCTCTTTTGCCGTTCCCATATCCCCTATCACATCAAAGCCTATCCCGTCAAGCCCCGAACCTCTAAGCGCAGAAGCTTCTTCACGGGATATAAAACCAGTATGCGCGATCAGCAGCATTCCGGTTTTTTCCTTTATCGTTTTGATGGCAGGGACAATATCGCTTATCGGCACACGCCCGCGCTCATCGCAGCCGCCTGTCAGGAGTATGCCTTTTGCTCCTTTTTTATGCAGGGAAAGAGCTTTATTCACCAGTTCATCACAGGTCGTAGCGTGGACAAGCGAATCAAGCAATTTACCCTTGCAGTGCTTGCACATGAGAGAACATTCATTTCCCGTAATGGAAATTGATGGGAAGTGATCTGAAGTAATAAAAAAATTGATCTTCTTTTCCGGGACAGGCATATTTGACCATATTACGCACTGGAAGATAAAAAATGCTATCTCAAACTCATGCTATTGCCACAGCTAAGTATAAAACATAATCCTTCCATCCAGACGTTCAAATGCAAGATATTCAGGAACAAACCGATCCAGGATACAAATGGCGTGCAATGTTCGTTGTATCTGTCGGCGTGTTCATGGCTACGCTTGACGGAAGTATCGTAAATATCGCCCTTCCAACGCTTACAGAATACTTCAAAACGGATATAAGCACGATCGTGTGGGTGATCCTTTCATACATGCTGACCATCACCGCCCTTCTGCTTACACTGGGCAGGCTTTCAGACATGTATGGCAAAAAACCGGTCTTTGCCGGAGGTATTGCCATATTCACGATCGGCTCAGCCCTGTGCAGCTTCTCAACTTCCGAGATGGAGCTTATCGCCTTCAGGATGGTGCAGGGGGTTGGCGCAGCTATGATAATGGCGAATGGTCCTGCGATCATCACGAGCGCTTTTCCCCACACGGAGAGGGGAAGGGCACTGGGTCTTATCGGTACCATTGTCAGCGTCGGCTCCATGTTAGGACCTGTTCTGGGAGGGTTCCTTATTGACTGGGCAGGATGGCAGAGCATATTTTTTATCAATATACCAGTGGGAATTTTCGGGACCGCGTATGCCTTGAAGACTTTGAAGAAAGATGAACTGCATACAGGACAGAAATTCGATTTCTACGGCGCACTCTTCATGTTCATCAGCGTGACCTCGTTAATGCTGGGGATTACAGAGGGCCAGGAACTTGGCTGGTTCTCGTCCGAAATAATCGCCCTCTTTATCACGTTCGCAGTATTTTTTCTGTTGTTCTTACGGGTTGAAGCTTCAGCAAGCCAGCCCATGGTTGACCTTTCCCTGTTCAGGAACAGGTTATATTCAGCCTCCAATTTGAGCAGTTTTCTAAGTTTTGTCCCGATGTTCTCGGTGATACTTCTCATGCCGTTCTATATGGTCGAGATACTGGGCTTCAGCACAAAGGAAGTAGGGATGGCGCTAATCTCAGTACCAGTTGCCATGGCGCTGGTATCGCCGTTCTCAGGCTGGATATATGATAGAACAAGATCTCCCATACCAGGCAGCCTTGGTATTGCGCTTTGCGTTATTGCTCTTTACCTTATGGGAAACCTTAGTGTGGATTCGGGTTTCTGGGATATCGTGTTGATGCTATCGATGATCGGCATAGGAATGGGGATGTTCCAGTCCCCGAATAACACGATAATCATGAGTTCGGTGCCCACAAACAGGCTCGGGATAGCTTCCGGTCTTCTTGCAATGGTGCGCACACTCGGCATGGTGACAGGTACTGCGGTTTCAGGAGCGGTATTTAACAGCATCCTCAATTCCCAGCAGGCAGCCGGGGCGACATATGAATCCGCATTCATGGCAGGGTTCCATTATGCTTTCCTTGTATCTGCGGTAATATGCGCTGTTGCGGTCATGACTTCTCTTGTGCGGGTGGAAAAAACGAAAACCGGAAGTTAAGGGAAACTTAAATAATACATGCCTCTCATTAAGACTTGCATGCTCAAAGAGGAAATCTGGATAGAGAAATACCGCCCGAAAAAACTTGACGCGATAGTGGGACAGGAGGAAGTAATAAAGCGCCTGATATCTTATGTCAAGTCGCGAAACCTCCCTCATCTTCTTTTCTCAGGACCTCCAGGCGTGGGGAAAACCGCCGCTGCTCTTTGCGTCGCACGCGAACTCTTTGGTGAGTCATGGACGAACAACTTCACTGAACTCAACGCAAGCGACGAGCGAGGCATCGATGTGGTAAGGCACAAGATAAAAAACTTTGCAAGGACTGCGCCGCTTGGCGAAGCAGAGTTCAAGATAATATTCCTTGATGAGGCTGATGCTCTCACTTCTGATGCGCAGTCGGCGCTTCGAAGGACTATGGAAAAATACACAAGTTCATGCCGTTTTATCCTCTCATGCAATTATTCTTCTAAAATAATCGAACCCATCCAGTCCAGGTGCGCTGTATACAGGTTCAAACCCATTTCCAGTGCAGCAGTGGAGGAGAGGGTTAAATACATCGCGAAAGAGGAAGGTGTGACCCTGGCTGACGACGGTCTTGAAGCCATACGATACGTAGCCGCAGGCGACATGAGGCGCGCTATCAATGCTCTCCAGGCTGCAGCGATGCTTGATAAGAACGTGAATATGGACGCTATCTACAAGACCACGGCTACTGCAAAGCCTGAGGAAGTCGTGGAATTGATAAAACTCGCTCTTGCAGGGGATTTCATGAAGGCGAAAGCAAAACTGGATTATCTTTTGATAGAGCAGGGGCTTTCAGGCGAGGACATTATTGGGCAGATTTACCGCGCCATGCTCGATATGACAATACCGGACAGGCTGAAAGTGGATCTTATTGACCGCATTGGGGAGGTCGATTTCAGGATGGCTGAAGGCGCCAATGAACGCATCCAGCTTGAGGCTCTGATCGCTCATTTCATACTATGTGGTGCCAATAAGAAATGACGCTGGAATCAACTCTGCTGGATTTTTTCAGTTTTATCCCTAACAAGGAACTTATCGTAGTGCTTATTGCAATGTTGCCCCTGGCAGAACTCCGTGTTTCTATACCTGTTGCCATATTGAAGGAACCTTACGGATTTGGACTTGACCCGTTTACGGCTTTCTATCTATCTGTCATCGGTAATATGATACCCGTAATACCCTTACTCCTGTTCCTTGAACCAGTTTCGAATTTTCTCAGGAGATGGAGGGTAGGGGATATTTTTTTCACATGGCTGTTTGAGCGCACACACCGCAAGCATAATGCAAAATTCGAAAAATACGGCTCTATCGGGCTTGCGGTATTTGTTGGCATACCGCTGCCTGTAACTGGCGCATGGACTGGTTGCGCCGCAGCTTTTGTCTTTGGGTTCAAGTTCAAGAATGCATTTCTTGCAATACTGGCAGGGGTCATCATCGCCGGAGCAGTGGTAACAACTCTTGCGTACATGGGTATAAAAATATTTATATGATTCAAAACGTTTATCCTCTAATAATGACATATATATAGTAAATCAAGAAATCGTGTTTAATTTAGAAATTATATATTATTATGTGAGTGATATCTTCCATGGGCAAAAGAACTCGTATTATTAATGAACCATCCGATCTAGTCCCCCTCCTGCGTGCGTTCGGGTCAGACAGCCATAAAAAAGTTTTCGATACTTTACAGAAAGACTGGAAAACCGAAGGGGAAATTGAGATCGAGGTTGGATTTGCTGTATTTGAAAGTCTTGACCTGCTGAAAAAAAGCGGTCTGGTGGAAAGCAAATGGCGAATGCCTGAGGCTGGCAAAAAGCCTGAGAAAGAGTTCCACTCCTCTTATTCGAGAGTGCATCTTAATTTCCAGTGTTCTGTCGAGGATATAAGCGACCTTATAATGATCACTTTCAAGAGCGACAACGAGATCAGAACCTATGTTGATTTGATCGAGAAAGAAGTGGTCAGTGGCAACCAGTCAATGAACGGCCTCCAGCGTGTAGTTGACAAAAGTATCATGTTCATCCGCGGTGTGGCGCGGCGGTCGTCGATCCTTGCTGTAAAGGGGCAAAGGATCGAGCTTGCCGGGGAAAACGAATGAAAAACTTTAAGAAAGTTTTATCAAAAGAAGGGTATGCTTTGCATACCCTATACGTCATAAAGGGGCAGTAACCCTTTATGATACTGCGGAGCAAAAAAGAAAGCACAAAATTCCAGATCCTTGTTGAAATCGCCTCACATCAGCCTGACGTGAGGCAAAAAGAGATCGCCGATAAGATTGGGCTCACTCCGCAGGCTGTTTCTGAGTATATAAAGGAGCTTGTTCTGGAGGGACTGTTGTTCTCAGACGGGCGAGTCCGCTACCGGGTCACAAAAAAGGGTGTGGAATGGGTCCTTGAGCGTGCGGTTGAGCTTAAAAAGTACGCGAGGTATGTGATGGAGGATATCGTGAGCCATGTATCTGTGGCAACTGCCATCGCAAATGAAACTTTCAGGAAAGCACAGACCGTTTCACTAATAATGGATAATGGTCTGCTGTATGCAAGCACAGGCAGCGGCGAGGTCACAGGGGTTACAATATCAGATGCAAAAAAGGGAGAAGATGTCGGGGTGACTGACCTTAAGGGGATGATCGGGCTGCCTGAAGTCAAAATTACCATCTGCAAAGTACCGCGGGTCGAAAGGGGAGGCTCACGGAGCGTGGATTTGCAGGCGCTGAAAAAGCATTCAAAGGATAAGCCATATATTGCAGCAGTAGGTGTTGAGGCACTGATCGCCCTTCGGAAAATCAATATCAAGCCAGATATTCTCTTCGGAGCAAAAGAATCGATCGTGGAAGCAGCATTTCATGGACTGTCATCGCTTGTAGTGTCAGTGGATGAGGAGGTGCCTTCGCTTCTTAACAGGCTTGAGGCGCAAGGACTGAGCTATGAAGTTGTGGATTTGAGCAAATAGCCGGGATTGAAAAGAAAACCTTCAATAAATATTATCAACGGTATTTATACCTGTTTATATATCTATTTGACCGGCTTTCCTTATAAATATCTCATACACCGCAGACTGCACCGTCTTCCCTGCCCAGAATTTCAGTATCACTCCTTTGTTGATAACCGCAGTGAGGGGCAGCTTTTTTTCCGGCGCATCATCATGGAATATTATGTTGTATAGCGCCCCGCCCTCAGGCTGATCCTCATATATCTCGATCATTTCGACCTTATCCCCGTATTTCGTTGATATATCTTCGATATTGGGCTGGTTCTCTTCGCAGAGCTTGCATGTGTCCTCGCGCGTCCTGTCGCGCCTGATGGAAAGGAGTACAGGGGTTTCTGCTGCGCTTATCCTGTTTATAAATTCATCTACGTTCTCGTATTTATCTATGATATACTGCTCGATAAAATCCTTATGATCTACAATGACCTGTTCCTGTGTGAGCGAGTTCTTTGTTGCAAGCGCTTCTATCAGCTTTTGCCTGAATTTTTCTTTATGATTTTCAAGAAGTTGAGTGAGATTCTGCATAATTGTCTCCTTTAAATGCTTTTCAATATTAATCTATGGACTTTATCCATAAGTTCATAATATCCCCTGATCTTTTGATAGATCTCCATTGCGACTTCTTCATGATATGTATGTGCCGTTAGATTTCTGTCATCAGTCATTTCAAGAGCTTTTACTGTTTCTTCCTCAGTGAATAATTTCACTTTGAATGCCTCTCTAAAGCATGATTTCGGAGAGGCGCATATAATCCCTTCTCTTTCTCTCAGGTATTCTTTTATGAGTTTCCAGAATATCTCATAACTGTATTCAAATCTCTGTATTGCTGCATCTCTTACGATTACAGAATAAGGCTCTTCAGTTATTTCTTTTAAGGTTGTTAAAGCCCTGCCCGCTTCTTCTGCAACTATTCTTAATTTTTCCATATTTCCCCTTCTTTCAAGGCTTTTTTCCTGAATATTTCTGAAACCCTGGAGATATCAACAATATCAACTTTATATGGAATGTTCATATTTTCAAGTTTTTCTCTTAAGAAAACTAATTTTTTAGAATCATACTTTTTTCCTGGCAATATGCCGATATCAATATCAGATCGCCTGTCGAAATCGCCTCTTGCCCTTGAGCCAAAAAGCATGATCCTGATATCGTCGTCCCTGAAAGTCTCCAGTATCAGGGACTTTATCATGTCAAGACTTTTACTGTAAATATTATCGGATACTGTCATTCGGATAATGCCTCTTCGTTAATATTAGCGATATGGCATATCAATCTTTTCAGGGATATTGATCGCCTCATCAACCACAGGATGTGATTCTCGTATAATGTCTGCTTGAACAATAGTTGCTCTTAGAAATGTCATAAATTTCATAATAATAACTATTACAATTATTATTTAAATGCATAAATATATATCTTATAAAAATTCTGTTGATGTAATACTAACATACGCTGGAAGGAACTGCCCTTCTAAATCGCAGATTCAACCCGGACATATGATTCAAGTCCGCTATGCACCTTCATTCGGTAAAAGTTCGTGAGGTTCGACCTGGTATATGGGAAAGTGATTGAAATCGGAAGATCAATATATATATACAAAAGGATATTTTTAAAAACAGTCTGAATTCACTACTAAAGTTAGATAGCCCGGACAGGATTCGAACCTATGTCGCAAGGTCCAGAGCCTCGCATGATTGACCTCTACACTACCGGGCTTCTCCGGCTAATACTAACTTTTTACTTATTAATCTATCGGAGGTTCCAGAACAGGGACTGAACCTTTTTTACCTCGTCCACTCGCTTCCTCACCTGTGGATCAGGCGTAGAATGCCTCATCTGCATTGTTTCTCTCCCCATGAACACCTCAAGAACAGAAGAAATAGCATGTGGAAGGATAACTGTGTTGTATCCCCCTTCAAGCACAGCCGCAAGCCTTCCGGCACAGCTCTCCATTGCAATGGATCTTGATATAGAAGCAAGCACAGCAAAACCCCCGGCGCTCATATTCATACGTGCAAGACCGTCCCCGGTACATCCGTCAAATCCCGCCGAGACAAGCACGATATCAGGAGCGAATTCAAGCGCTGCCGGGAGCAGTATCTCCTCAAACGCTGCTATGAACCCTGCGTCATTCGTCCCCGGGGGCAGTGGGACGTTGATATTGAAGCCAGCACCATCGCCTTTTCCGACCTCGTCCAGCCAGCCAGTCCCGGGAAAATGTGGATACTGATGGGTAGAAAAGTACAAAACCGATGGGTCTTCATAAAACGCCTCCTGGGTCCCGTTCCCGTGATGCACGTCCCAGTCCACTATAAGCACCCGCTTCATACCTTTTTTCTGAGCATGACGGGCTGCGATCGCAATATTGTTGAAAATGCAGAATCCCATGCCACGACCAGGTGTCGCATGGTGTCCCGGAGGCCGCACTAGCGCGAATGAGTTCTCAACAGTATCATGCACCGAATCGACAGCAGTAATGGCGCCGCCAGCAGCCAGCATGGCGACATCGTATGAGTCCCCGGACATTATAGTATCAGGGTCAAGCTGGAGCTTCATTTCAGAATGACCTCTTGCTTTTTCGATGTAATCCTTATGATGAATATACTCAAGCTCGAACACTTTGGCTTTCCCGGGTGTAATCATTTCAAGCTTTTCAAGCATCCCTGTTTTTGTAAGATGCGATATTATCGAGATCAGCCGCTCTTTGTTTTCAGGATGAAGACCAGTATCGTGCAACAGGTAATCTGAATGATATACTATACCTGTCCTGTTTTTATGCGGATGCAAAGGTGTTGAAATATAAAAAAAGAAAAACTTTAAATGATCTTTTTCCCTGCGTTAGGTCCGTACGTGGCCTCGAATATCTCTTTCACATGAAATACCACTGCTGCTTTTCCAGGGAGTTTCTTTGAATCAGCCATCTCTTTCGCGCTTGTGAATTTATCGCCCGTGTTCTCGATATCCACGGTCCCTTTTAACTGATATGATCTCTTGGCATCACTGTCATAAACAACAATAGCCATATTCGGATTCTCTTCGAGATTCTTCCTTGTTTTGTTAAAGAAGTTATCTACTAAAAGCAGTGTCTCATCATCCAGGATCTTCCACATTGTAACGAATACGACATTGGGCTTTCCCGCTTTATCTGCTGTGGCTATGGGCAGGGGTTTTTGTTTTGCGACAATATCCTTTATTTCAGGGGGCATTTTCACCATTATTTATCACCGTTTTTCATTAAGTAAGCTTTGGGTATAAAGGTTTTGATTCGCTTGCGGGATACCCTGCCAGACCCTGAAAAAAATATAGAGATAAACAACGAACTAATGCGAACTGAAACGAACTCCGGTAGCGTGGGTTCGCAGGAGTTGGTCGTTAATTTTTAGTTCACATCTCAATACAGTTATTGATCTGCTCAAGAGCCCGCGCATATACTCCCATTTTATTGATATACGCCGCGAGTTTTACCGGACGGTGACCGCTCGGATGGTACACGATGACGGCCTGGGGCGCGCACTGCTCCACCATGCCTATAAGCCCGTTTACGTCCATGTGATCGCTGATGCTGATCGTAGGTACTTTATGATCGCGCCTGCATGTCAGGAGATATTTTTTTGTTGCCTTGATGCCGGACAATTTAGCAAGCGCTGCTATCCGGATCCCGCAATCGTCATCAAGACCGCAAAGCTGCCCCGCGTTCTCCATCAATCCTTCAGTTAGCGAAAGAGATGTCGGGTCCATCCCGATCTTTCCAGAATAACCTGATTCACGAAGGAGATGTACAGCCCGCTGGGCTTTCCCGAATGAATAAGCGCCCAGGGCAATGTCGTCATGCTCTTTTACCGCTTCCCTGAATGCGCCTATGTCATCCTGGAAATGACAGGCCGGGTCATCGTAATCACCGTAGTTCGCCTCCGTAACGAGCAGATCGCATTTGGGCAGGTCTTTTGCATCTTTCACGTCGCCTGTTACAAGGATCCGTGTCCCAACCTCGTTCTCCCAGAAAAAAGCGGTTGATCCGATCGTATGGTGGGTGGGATACGTCTTAACATGCACACCTGATATGTCGATGGCATCCCCGATCCTGAATGTACTCCCTGCGAATTTTTTTCCATAAAGGATCTCAAGCGCCCGCGCAGTTTCCTCTGAGCATACCGAATTTTCACAGAGCATAGCAGATTTTCCGTGGTGGTCTGAATGGGCGTGAGTTATGAGGTAGGCATCAGTAGAATTGCGCAGGTTCGTAGTATCCACTGCAAACGTGCGATTTTTTTCTGTCTTAAAAGTAAGAGAAATGTGGGGTTTGAAACCTTTACCTGTCCTGTACCTCACAGGCAGAACGCCAAGGTCATATAAAGGTTTCAATAAAACCTCTTATTTTAAAGCGGCATTGATATCTGCTTCAAGCACTTTGGCCTGGGTCACGCCGGTATACCGTTTGAACACAGCGCCGTCTTTTTCAAGGATGAGGGTTGGTACTGCATGAATGGTGAACTTGGAAGCAAGTTCAAAATTTGTATCTACATCGACTTTCTTGATCTCTATCTTATCACCGAATTTCTTCTTGATCTCTTCATTGATTGGGTCCTGCATCTTACATGGACCGCACCAATCTGCATAAAAATCTAACAATACGACTTTAGTCATTTCTTTTCTCTCCTCTGGCAACAGATACTGCATGTCTTGCATTTTTCTTCAACTGGCTTCTTTTTTTCTCTTTTTTCCTCTGACATGTATTCACCTGCTACAATTCATAATTACTTCATATGGCTTAAATTAATTGCCTTATATCGGAAACATCATCCCATCGAATTTATGAACTCGTCGATCGGTATTGCCATATAGGTTTCAGTCCTGATAGTGCCGCGAGAAGCCAATTCAATAACAGCTTTTGCCATGATCGTTTCGTTCTGGGCTTCCACTATGTTCAGGAAGTCGAAATTTCCAAGAACAGCGTACTGCTCAATGACCTTTACACCCATGTTCTTAAGTTCTTCGTTCATTTCTTTGATCCTTGAAGCATTTTTCTTAAGAGTTTTTCCACCCTCATCTGTCAGTCTGGATATTATAATATATTTACTCAAAACACATAACCTCCAGTTCATGTTATTGAGTTTCAAGACATATAAATTTATTCATACCTGTGGCTATTGTTTCAATAACTATAAAACAGGAAAAAACAATCGTGAACAACATGATATTATTCGATGATATTGGAAGTTATCCGCTGCCAAAAGATGTAAAAAAGGAATGGGTGCAAGAAGCTGTAAAGAAAAAAGACCCGAATTTCCTCAACATCATCAAGGATGCAATGAGGCAGAAGATCGATGCAGGCGTGGATGTGCCCACATATCCCCAGTACCAGGACATGAACGAGCAGTTCCTTGGGATAATCAATGATGATGCAAGTGTAGAAGAGCCGCTTCTTGTACTCAAAGACAGGGCAAGGATAATGGAGCTTGAAGCCATCGAAGATGTGGGGGCTGAATATTATAAGAATACTGGAAATAAGCTGAATATCAGGGTGTGTGTCACAGGTCCTGTTGAGCTGTATTTAAAGCAGTTCGGGGGGACTGCGTATACCGACATCCTTAACAACTTCGCTGCCAGCATCGACAGGTTCATAAGTAATTCAATAGACAATGCAAAAAATTTCAGGATATCAACGATATCGATCGATGAACCCAGTATCGGAATAAATCCCCAGATCATGTTCGGCGACAGCGACCTTATAGCAGCGCTTGAAAAAGCTTCAAAGACCGCTTCGTCTCATAAAATCGATACAGAGATACATCTCCATTCGCCGCTTCATTATAAGCTGGTATGCAATGTGCCGTCCATAAGCGTTATCGGCGTTGAATCAGCAGCCAGCCCGTCGTATCTTGATCTTGTTGATAAAAAAGACCTTTCTGACAACGATAAATATCTGAGGATCGGGGTTTCGCGCACCGATATATTCAATCTGTCGTCTGTGCTTAACGAAAAATATGGTATCAATGTCTGGAAAGAGCCCAAAAGGCTTGAAGAGATAGTCACGGCAATGGAAACACCGGAAATCATAGAAAAACGTCTTGAAAAGGCGTATGCGCTATTTGGGGACAGAATAAAATATGCAGGTCCTGACTGCGGCCTTGGCTCATGGCCGACACAGGAGATGGCTTTTATGCTGCTTAAAAATACTGGTACAGGAATAAAAGGATTTTTAAAAAAACAAAACAGGGCAACAGTTTAATAGTTAATTGACATTTACTGGTTTCAATGAGAGCAAAACAGCGGGTAAACAATAAAAAGAGTAATAATAGCGGTTCGAGCGCAAAGGGTAATGGCGCTAAAACAGTGACGGTGAAACCCGCAGGCTACCCTTTAAAAGGTATGTTCCACGAATACCCTGAGACATCTGAACTTGACGTCTTTGAGTTCTACGCGCGTGAGCAGTGGAACGGGTTAGTTGTTAAAAAAGGCGACTTCCTTTTCGACAGGCGGATGTTCCCGGACTTTGCATTTAAGATCATTGATGTTGACCCTGAGAGCTCGGAGATAGGTATAAACACTAAATTCATAGTCGAGGAATATGAAGCGGATTTCTTTGTCCCTGAAATAAAATCCGAGATCTCATTTAGTAACATTATCGGGCAGCAAAAAGCTAAAGATAAATGCAAGCTTATCGAAAAATTCCTCTCTAATCCGCGAAAGTTCGGAAAATGGGCTCCAAAGAACATACTGTTCCACGGACCTTCAGGGACCGGAAAGACCATGATGGCAAAGGCGCTTGCGAATTCCGTGGATGTCCCGCTCCTTGCGGTAAAAGCCACAAAGCTTATAGGTGAGTTCGTGGGCGACGGCGCGCGCCAGATACACCAGCTTTATGAAAAGGCTGAGGAAGTTTCACCATGTATTATATTTATAGATGAATTCGATGCTGTCGCACTTAACAGGAGTTTCCAGGAAATAAGAGGGGATGTATCCGAGATAGTCAATGCGATCCTTACAGAGATGGATGGAATCGACGAGAGGGATGGCATCTGCACAATTGCGGCAACGAATATGATGATGGCGCTTGACCCTGCTGTCCGAAGTCGCTTTGAAGAAGAAATTGAGTTTACCCTGCCTGCTGAGGAAGAGAGGTATATGATATTGCAGAACTATACGGCCACCTTCCCGGTAAAACTGGCAAAGGATGTTAATCTTCTAAACTTTGCAAAAAAGACAACTGGTTTCTCAGGACGAGACCTTGTGGAAAAGCTGCTAAAGAACGCGCTTCATAAAGCCATACTTGCAGGCGGAAAAGTTAAGGGCAGGCAATTTGAGGAAGCGTTAACAGAAGCGGTCGGGAAGAAGTCAGAACCGCCGAAAGGAATGTTCGCATAATGGCAATTAAGAGCGTCAGCGCCCTTGTGGGTGACCTGAAAGAAAAATATGATAAGAGCAAGGACAGGTCAAGCTGGCGCGTGCTCCAGGGAATGGACAGGGATCATTATAATACTTTTATTGCAGGCGACAGGAACCTCTGGCAGATCAGATCTGAAGAGGTAATGGCTGGAGAAATGGTCGCTGTTGGAATGAGGATCTCGCGAATGGATGAGGAACTTGAGAAGATCATGAAGCAGGGTTCGCCTGTTCCCTTTGGTAATGTGACTCCGCAGCGAAACAAGCCTTCCATCGTAATGGCAGGGATACAGACATATTCTTCGGATTCATCAAGCCTGCTGGCGAGGGAATTCCTTTCTGGCAAACAGGCTGCGCTTGAGGAGAAACTAAAAGGTCAGGTCGAGAAGATGAAGGATGATCTGCCTTTTCGGAAGAAGTATAACGAGCATAAGGACAGGTTGAGGAGGGCATACCTGTAGGGTTATTTTTTTAGACACGGATCAGCGTATATTTCACTTTCAGTCGACATTAGTTTCATGGCGCCGGGGTTGCGACCCCGGACCCCGGTGATGCGCCGCCGATGGCGGGGTTTAACATGAGATCGCGGTTCAGGCATAGGACGGTGCTGGAGATCTCATATAACATCAGCAGGATAAAATACATCAATATGCTTCTTTAGTCCCTGGCTATTAAGCAGCATACCATCGGTAGTTACTAATGGAATATCAAGTATTTTCGCATAAGATGCATGTATTATGTCACTTTCCGATATCCTTGAATCAGCCTTCCTGAGTTCTGAATAGATTTTCAAATCATTATTCAAAGGCACAAAATTTTCGAGATTCGTAGATATAATCATATCAATAATAACGTGAAGTATTTCTGATTTACGACTGATAAAACTTTTGCACGCTCGCGTATTTTCATCTTTAATTATTGTTCCAAGGAAAATACAACTATCAATAAAAAAGCTATTTTTTGGCATTTTTTGCAGGTTTTCTATGCAGTATATCTAATGCTGTCTGCCCAGGAAATGCTTCTTCAAAGAGCTTCTCATATCTCTTAAGTCTTTCAGGATCATCCCAGAGTCCACCAAACTTATGTTCTTTGCACATGTTATATACCTACACTTAGGTTTAATGACTTTTCAGGGCTTAATTATTTGCATTGTATGTTTTTTTCCTGAACTAAAACAGACTAATTTATAAACTATTTTAAATAATTTTGCGGCGCTTCGCATAATCCAAAACAACCAACCGAACAAAAACCAAACCGGAGATGCATCAGTTTTCTACTCACTTGCCGTTACGTCATGTGTATTAGAGATCACGGCTGCACTTGACCCTGTGTATTATACTTATAGTTGGATATCTGGATGTGTGACGAATGTCTGGGGATATGAAATATCAACCACAGAGGGCGCAGAGATCACAGAGAGTTAATGATATTCTCTGTGCCCTCTGTGATCTCTGTGGTTTTCCAAACCGCAGATTAACGCAGATACTTCAGGGACTTACATCAACGGCCCGATAAAGATCCGCGGAACTGGAGTGAAAGGCGTAACGGCATCCACCAATACAAGCATCACAGCCACCACGGATGCATCAGGCTTCTATTCACTTCCCGTGCCGACAGGGACAATAACATGAAGTGTTTAAAATGCGTAAAGGATAATGAATGAGGCTCGTTATATGATTACAGTCATTGCCGGGGGTTTTCCGGGCATTGCAGGTATAAATAATACCAGTGGAATAGAATATGGGGAAAACAAAGGCGAAAGATATATTAACTATCAATTCATAAAATGTTAATACTCTATATAAGATAAGGATAGGAGAGATGTTATGAATATTTTTGAAAACATATCTAATGGATATAAAAGGATAGCGACGGGAATAGCTATTGTATCGTTTTTAGCGATATTGTATTTTTCAATGCTTCCTGGGGCTTCGCTTGCAGCTCCGGGTGGTGTTTATGCAGCTAGCGGCGAAGGGATCGGGGGTGCGATCGTTAAGCTCGTGGCATGGCCGCAGTATACTGCCACGACCTCGGATGGTTCTGGGGGAGTACCGATTGGAGAATACACGATTCCGGAAGTTCCTGAGGGAACATATTTTATTACTGCAAGTAAGGAAGGATATACAACAAATCTTAGCACTGTGACTGTTACAGGATTGACTACAGTCACCAGGAATTTCACACTAACTCCAGGATACAACTGGTACTTTGCAGAAGGGTCGATAAGTGATGCGACTGATGCCTATGTCCAGTTATCCAACCCAGGAAATACTCCGGTAAATGTAGATGTAAGGTTCATGCTGACCGATGGTACGGTAGTGACGAACTCATCAGTATTACCTGCAAACACAACAGGAGTTGTGGATGCAAAGACAGTATTACCAACCCCTTCATATTTCGCCATCAATGTGCTTTCTGATAATAAGATAGGAGCAGAAAGAACAATGGTCTTCTCAGCAATGAACTGGGGCGGTAAAATTGTAGATGACGTCCATGATACCGTGGGAGTTGCAGAATTGAACACCACCTGGTATTTCGCAGAAGGCTCAATAACGCCAGACACCTATGCGTATATACAGATATTGAATCCGAATGCATACCAGGCCAATGTAACTGTTCAGTATATGAAGACAGACGGCAGCGTAGTAACCACATCAAAAGTGGTAACTGCAACTTCGCGAGATTATTTTGACCCGAGGTCAGTTCTTTCAGTTCCATCCTATTTCTCAGTAAAAGTGACTTCTGATATACCAATAATGTCAGAAAGAACAATGGTATTTGTGAATATGAACTGGGGTGGCAAAATAATCAACGGTCTGCATGATACAATAGGCTCATCTGAACTTTCGAGAACCTGGTACTTCGCCGAGGGTTCAATAACTTCAGATACCTTTGCTTATATTCAGATCTTAAATCCGAATCCAGATCCTGCCACAGTGACTGTCGAATACATGAAGACAGACGGAACGGTAGTCACTACTTCAAAAGTTGTAGGAAGAACATCTCGAGATTATTTCGATCCAAGGACAAATCTTACTCCCCTCCCACAATACTTTTCAGTAAAAGTAACATCTGATATACCGATAATGTCAGAGAGAACGATGGTTTTCGCAAACATGAACTGGGGTGGCAAGATAATCAACGGTTTCCATGATACTATTGGATCGACACGACTGAACAACACATGGTCACTCGGAGGAGGACGTGTTGACACAGATATCTGGTCTTATGTCCAGATTCTGAATCCGAATTCAGAGGCTGCACATTTGGATGTCAAGTTCATGCTAACTGATGGAACTGTAATTCCGTTAACAAAAACTGTAACTGCGAATTCCCGTGATTTTATCGATGTAAGATCTGTTCTCGGTCCATCCCAGTATGGCTGGTATTCAGTTCAGGTAACGAGTGTGGATCAGCCGATCTTCATTGAAAAAACTGAAGTCTGGGCAGGCGTGACGTGGCATGGCAGATATATTGATGGATTTGGAGATACGGTTGGATCGATAGTTTAGGTATGCCTTGGGAGATATAAAATGGAAAAACCAAGCACATCCCGCATTTTATAAATGGGATGTGCAGCCTTATTTTTTTTGAAGAAATTTAGATAATGAACCGATGATGTGCGCTGATTTATTATCCTTTCTAAGATAATCCTCGATTTGACAAAGCATAAGCCATTAAGGTGAGTTGTGGCTTTGTATTCTTTCTATTTCCTGACTGTCCTTTATTGTCTGTTTCATTATTCCTCCTATTCCAAACATTTTTACCGCGGTCTTTCCTATTTCGCATAACAGAAATGACGACATTTGGCGCAAAGGTAAGAAATAATATGAAAGTAGTATTGAAAATCTTATCAAAAAATATATTATTTTTATCTCAACAAGTTTATTATATAACTTATCATGTTCTTCATAGAAATTCATTTTTTTATGATGTATTTAATCGATGCGCATGTTTAAAGGTACTAATTATGGTCTTTCATTGTGAATGTAGAATCTTGATATTTTTCGCTGATCTTTTACTTTTTGATGGCAAGAAATGTGCCAATGGGAAAGCATTTATTATCGTTGGGAATAATTTCATCTGCCTTAGTTTTATTTGTTTCTTGTAAGATAAACACAAACTAACTAATACATG
>Ga0180732_1000756_pt1 | contig 24158 bp, 19 predicted proteins | sample KR11_01MetaG_FD_148674 | JGI IMG/M metagenome (GOLD analysis project Ga0180732, IMG submission 148674) | Groundwater microbial communities from the Olkiluoto Island deep subsurface site, Finland - KR11_0.1 MetaG | ecosystem: Environmental > Aquatic > Deep subsurface > Groundwater | place... | reverse complement strand
AAATATCTGTAACCCGTCTTCTAATCTATATCATGTTAGCTATATTTACCATTTTTTATATCATTCCTATGTATATTATGGTTGTAACCGGGATGAAGAGTTTTGCCGAGGTTAGTCTTGATACTATGTGGAACCTGCCCTTCAGTTTGAATTTTAATAGTTTTAATCTTGCCTGGTTGGGGAGTACAAAAGGAGGATTTCGCGGTCTTTCGGGAAGTTTTTTAAATAGTGTATTTCTGGTTATACCGGCTACAGTAATTTCAGCTCTGCTTGGTTCATTAAATGGCTATGTTTTAACCAAATGGCGATTCTATGGTTCGGATTTAATCTTTACCATGATCTTGTTCGGGATGTTTATCCCATATCAAAGTATTATTATTCCCTTAGTACTTACTCTGCAGAAATTACATGTTTATGGGACAATTCCCGGGTTAATTTTGGTGCATGTCATCTACGGGCTGCCCATAAGTACCTTAATCTTTCGTAATTATTATATAACAGTTCCCACAGAGATGGTAGAAGCCTCCAAGATAGATGGGGCAAATTTTTTAGGCATATATAGATGGGTAATTTTCCCTTTATCTACACCTGGTTTTGCGGTTGCTATGATCTGGCAGTTCACTTCTATCTGGAATGATTTCCTCTTCGGCTTAATCGTAACACCCAATCCAGCATCCCAACCTATCACTGTAGCCTTAAATAATTTAGCCGGAAGTTACTTTGTCCAGTGGAATGTTCAGATAGCCGGTGCTCTTCTTACCGTTTTGCCTCCAATATTAGTTTACATATTCCTGGGAAGGTTCTTCTTGAAGGGTTTACTGCAAGGTTCTTTAAAAGGTTAAACTCTATAACCGGGTTAGAGCAATCTAAAAGTTTTTGAGCATCTCCTTTATACTTCAAAAATCTTAAAGTCGCCGCTTTAGAAAGTGGTGGTTTAATTAAAATAGGCAAAAAATATAATATGATTGTAACACAAAAAGTACACATAATTATAACCAAAAAGTCATAATTTGTTATAAAATTGTCTGCAACGTACCATATACATAACCTGTTGAAAATATTTTTGGCTTTTTGGGAAATAACCATAATATATAATAGTGGAATAATAGAATTAAAGCTTAGTATTTGAAAGGGATAACGATGGATTATTTATTAGGGATAGATATTGGCACTTCTGGAACCAAGGGGGTGCTTATGGATAGAGAAGGCAAAATTTATGTCTGGGCAGGGAGAGAATATTCTATAGATATACCTCAGACGGGTTGGGCAGAACAGAACCCTAAAATGTGGTGGGAAGCAACTATTCAAGTAATAAGGGAAGTGTTAAAAGAATCAGAAGTTGACCCCCAACAGATTAGGGGGATAGGATTATCGGGGCAGATGCACGGTACCGTCTTTTTAGATAAGAGTTTACAGCCTTTTCGTCCGGCTATCATCTGGGCAGACCATAGGAGTAGCTCTCAATGTGAATTTATTTATCAGAAAATTGGGAAAGAGCGATTGGCTGAGCTGACCGGGAACCCGGTAGCTACCGGGTTTATGTGCAGCACTCTTTTGTGGATGAAAGAGAATCAGCCAGAAGAATTTAATCAAATACATAAAGTAATTTTAGCCAAAGATTATATTCGTTATAGATTAACCGGAAATTTAGGAGTAGAGGTTACCGATGCCTCCAGCACTCTGTTGCTGGATATAAAAAGAAGATGCTGGTCAGAAGAGTTATTGGATATTCTCAGCCTTCCGCTAAAAATTCTTCCGGAAGAAGTTCATGAATCTCAGGAAGTGGCTGGTTATCTGCTTGCAGATGTGGCAAGAGATACCGGATTGTTAGAAGGAATCCCGGTAGTTTATGGTGGAGGAGACCAATCAATGCAGGCAGTCGGCAATGGCGTAATTAGACCGGGAATTCTCTCTTCTACTATCGGGACAGGCGGTCAATTATTTGTTACCGTGGATAAATTCACCTATGACCCCAAGTTAAGAATCCATACTTTTTGCCATGCTATACCGAATACCTATCACTTGCTAGGGGCGATTCTTTCCGCAGGATTATCTTTAAAATGGTTAAGGGAGAATATATTACATACTCCTGATGCTTATCATATATTTGATGAGGAAGTGGAAAAAATCAGGGCAGGGAGTGAAGGCATAATTTTTCTTCCTTATCTTTTGGGAGAGAGGTCTCCTTATATGAACCCCCAGGCCAAAGGAGTATTTTTTGGGCTCAGTTTAAAACATCACCGAGCTCATCTGATTAGAGCAGTTATGGAAGGAGTAGTTTTTGCCTTAAGGGATTGTCTGGAGGTCTTTAAAGAATTAGATGTCAAAATTGAGCGAGTGATTGCATCCGGAGGAGGGGCAAAGAGCAGAGTTTGGAGACAGATTCAGGCCGATATTTTTAATAAAGAGATATCTATGACTCAATCTACAGAACAGGCGGCAAAGGGAGCTGCCACATTAGCCGGGGTAGGAGTAGGAATATATAAAGACACAGAAGAAGGATGCAAAAAAACAGTGAAACTTAAAGAAGAAAAAATAAAACCAATTGCTGAAAATGTCGATATTTACAATAAACAATTCGAAATTTATAAATCTTTATATCAAGATTTAAAAGAAGATTTTAAGAGATTAAAAAGAAAAGGTAATATAGTATAGAATGATTTTAGAAAAAACTTTATATATCAAAAGATTAAAAGAATATTTAGATTTAATCATAAAGAGGAATGCAGAAAAACATAACCTTATCGGCTGGGTATTAGCCAAAGATATTCAGCGAAGGAAATTATTAGAAATTGGTGATAAATATTCTCCAGCTATAACTCAGGCAATCTTACTTGAATCAGTCTGTGAACAGCTACCGATTTTCATCGAACCGGGGCAGATTTTTGCTGGAACAGAAGAAGATGCTTTTTCCGCAAGTTATGCCTTAATTAACCCTGCTTTTCGGATAGAGAGTTTCCAGGGATACAATGATGAAATGGCCTTTTATAATGATGTAAAACCGGGAGACAAAATTGCTGATATTAAAGTAACCGAGCAAATGATTGAAGATAACCGAAAGTTCTGGGGTAAACATCCCTCGGTAGCGAAGATAAGAGAAATATATAAAGAGACGGGGAATCAGACCAAAGAAGCAGTATATTTTGTGGAAAGGGTTACCGGTCATACCATACCTGGTTTTGAGGAGGCTCTGGAAGAAGGATTAGAATGCAAAATTACAGAATTGAAACAACAAAAAAAGAAATTTCCTGCCAAGAGCGATTATTTTAATAGTATGATAAAGACTTTACAGTCGGCTATAATTTTAGCTGACCGCTATAGTAAATTGGCGGAGCAGAAATCTGAACAGGAAAAGGACCCGACAAGAAAGAAAGAATTAAAATTAATAGCAAAGACCTGTCATAAAGTCCCTCATCAAGGTGCAGAAAATTTATATGAAGCCTTGCAATCTTATATTCTACTCTGGCAGGTGATGAACTTGGAACAGCTTCCCAATCCCTATGCCTTTTCCGTGGGAAATCTGGATAGGATAATGAAGCCCTATTATAAGAGAACCAAGGTTTCTAAAAAATTAGCTGTACAATTGATACGCCATTTTTTGGCCTTTTTTGAAGTGGGAGATAGAGACTGGGCTATTTCTCAGAATATTATGGTAGGCGGCTCAGAGGTTAAAGGCAATGATTTATCCAGTGATATGACCTATATTATATTAGAAGCTTACCACCAATCCAATCGACCGCAGCCGAATTTTTCAGTAAAAATACATCCCCATACGCCGTTTGAATTTTATCGGGCGATATCGAAATTTATGTTTAATTTTGGACATAGTTCTCCTTCTTTTCTTAACGATATAGTGGTATTTTCTGCATTAAAGAAAAAAGGCATAGCTGAGGAAAATTTAAAAGAATACGCCATTGCTGGCTGCCAGGAGCCATTAATTAAGGGAAAAGAAAATGGGAACACCACCAATAGCTGGCTGAACCTGGCTAAAGTTTTAGAAATTTCTTTAAATAATGGGTATTCATTCATTACCGGGGAAAAGTTAGGCCCTTCCTATAAAGAATTAGGCTTGGAAGAGAATCCTTTTAGTTCTTTTACGGAAACTAAAAAGATTTATTATCACTATCTGGATTATTTTATTAAGAAGATGGTAAACGCAGCCAATAAATGCACCGAAGCTCTTTCTTTGTTACCGGTTCCTTTTGCTTCTTTTTTTATGGGCGGAGGAGAAACTGGAATCGATATGAGAGATTGTAATAGCAGTTTGGGGACAAAATATAATGCTTCCGGCTGCTTGATTCATGGTTTAGCGACCACTGCCGACTCTTTAACTGTGCTCAAATACCTCTTTGACCCTGATTTTAAAGTAAAGTTTTCGCTAGATGATTTGCTTGCTGCTCTGAAGAAAAATTTTGAAGAATTTGAAGAATTACGAAATATTATCCAAAAAGTTTCCAAATTTGGGAATAATATTTCCTATGCTGATAAAGAAGCAGTAGAATTAGCGAAGATAGTTAGTGAAAAAATTAATCGACAAAAAAATCCTTTCGGTAAGAATTTTGCGGCTGACTGGAGCAGCCCCAGCACTAATCTACTCTACGGATACTGGACGGGCGCTACCCCCAATGGAAGAGGAGCCCGTGAAGATTTAAGCTTTGGGCTTGATCCTTCTCCGGGGATGGCTACAAGCGGTCTTTTAACCAGAATTCTTTCTCAATCAAAATTAGATTATGAAATTATAACCGGTGGTTCAGCGGTAGCGATGAGCATTAGCCCAGACAATATTAAAGGGATGAATTTAAAACAGAAAGCCCAATACCTTAAGGATATTATCAGCGCTATTTTTAATTATTATACGGAAGTAGAAGGGCAAGGATTGGGTTATGTTTATTTTAATGTATTTTCTGCTGAGCAATTATTAGATGTAGCTGAACACCCCGAGAAGTATCCTTATCCGGTTATAGTAAGAATTCATGGCCAATATGGAGATGTACGAAAATTATCTCCGGATATTTTGAAAAAGGATATTATACCTCGTTTAGATCCGGGATCGGTCTCTTTTTAAGAAATATCTACTTTGATCCCTTTACTTTTTATTATCTTAGATAAAGCTATTATCTTTCGGTTAGAAGGAGGCATAAGATGTAGCAAAGGATAGTTTTTTCCTAAGGCTCTCCATTTATAGATCCCGTGTCTCCCGTATTTTAAAAGTTCTACTCTGAGCCCGTCTTTCATGGGAAAAAGAAAATCGGCAATATCTTGAAAATTTTCTTCCGAATCATTATATCCCGGGATAACAGGAATTTCTATCCATAAATCTTTTCCAGCCTCATAAGTTTTTTTGATGTTATGCAAAACTTGTTTATTATCTTTCCCCATCAATTTCTTATGTATTTCTGAATTAAAATGTTTTATATCACAGAAAATTAAATCCAGATAGGGGAGGGATGTAATAAATTGAGGAGATGAGCCATTGGTTTCAACTGCAGTAGGAAAATTAAAATATTTGAGACCTTTAAGAAGTTCAAAATAGAAATTCCATTGGGCGGTAGGTTCTCCTCCAGACAGGGTTACACCATAAGGGAAATGATCTTTGGAAAATCTTTGGTAAGGTAAGATTTCATGAATAACTTCTTTTATGGTAATTTCCTGACCGCAAATTTCTTTGGAGCCATCCTCATAGATTAATTCAGTCTTTCCGAAGGGTATGCTTTCCGGGCTGCCACACCAGGGGCAGTAGAAGTTACAGCCTTTAAAATAGACAATGCTTCTCCATCCCGGTCCCTCTTTTGATACACCGTGTTTTATATTTATAATAATGCCTTTAGCATTTTCTTTATATTTATTCATCAAAGTTCCTTTTTATTTTAATTATCTAAATTTTAGTATATTCTTTCTCTTTTTACAAAATTTTTTTTATATTCCCTTTACAATATTTTTAAAAATATTAATATTTTATTTTTAATAAAAGAGGATTTTTTAATATTTTGCAGAATATAATCTATAAGTTAAATATTTTGCCTTTAAGATTTTAAAAAGATTGAATTAAAGAAAAAGAGGTAAATTAAATGAATTTAGTTTTAAGTTTTGGTATGGTAGGTGGTGGAATTGGCTCTTTAATTGGCGAAGTTCATCATAAAGCAGCTTCCTTTGACCGTAAAGGAAAATTAGTTGCCGGATGTTTTTCCAGAAGTTATGACAATACTTTATCTACAGGGAAAAAATTGGGTTTGGATTCCGGACGACTCTATAAAAATTTTAGGGAAATGACCGAGAAAGAGGGAGCAAGAGAGGATAAAATTGATTTTGTTATCATTGCGACCCCGAATAATTCACATTTTGAGATGGCCAAAGCTTTTTTAGAAAAGGGCATTAATGTAGTTTGTGATAAGCCTTTGACCTTGAAAGTTGAAGAGGCTGAAGAATTAACAAATTTGGCCAAGAAAAGAGACTTACTTGGTTGTGTGACTTATACATATTCCGGTTATCCTATGGTAAAACATGCTCGGGAAATAATTAGTAGAGGCGAGATTGGGAAGATTCGGATAGTAATGGGAGAATATCTCCAGGAATGGCTGGCTATGCCGGTAGAGAAAGAAGAAGGGAACAAGCAGGCATCCTGGCGAACTGACCCCAAATATTCCGGAAAGTCTAATTGTGTAGCGGATATTGGAAGCCATATAGAAAATACTGTCTCTTATACAACCGGATTGGAAATCGATTCTCTTTGCGCCAATTTGGATATTTTTGTTAAGGGAAGAGCACTCGATGATAATGCAGAGGTTTTAATCAAATATACCAGCGGGGCTCGGGGGATTTACTGGTGTTCACAGGTGGCTATCGGGAACAATAATGGTTTAAAAATCCGTGTTTTGGGAGAAAAGGGATCTGTAGAATGGGAGCAAGAAAAACCTGATTATTTGAAAGTTGCTTTTTATGGTCGGCCAGTTCAGATTTTATCTCGGGGAAGAGATAATTTATATCCTCTGGCCTTGAGAGTCTCTCGACTCCCTGGAGGGCATCCCGAGGGCGTATATGAGGCTTTTGCCAATATCTATTCTAATTTCTCTGATGCCTTGCTGGCCAAAAAGGCAGGAAAACCTTACCAGAATCAGAAGGAAGTTGATTTTCCTACCTTTGAAGATGGCACAAGAGGTGTCAAATTCATTAATCTATGTGTGGAAAGCTCACAAAGAGGAGCCTGTTGGATATCAACAAGATGATTTAACCAGTAAAACAGGGGCTTTGTTCTTTGATACAAAATAATTTATTTAAAGATTAACTTTTTAGCAAACAAATAATTTGCTTTGATAGCTTTAATTGATTAAAATGATAAAAAACTTATTTTTAAATATTTGAAAGAACAGGAGAATATAATGAATAGAGCAAAGGTTTATTTTACAGATTTAAGGGCGAAGCCGGGAAAGAATTTATTGGATAAATTAAAGAAATTAGTTTTAGAAGCCGGGATTAAAGAGATTGATTTTAAGGATAAGTTCGCAGCCCTAAAAATTCATTTTGGGGAACCGGGAAATCTTTCTTATATTCGGCCCAATTATGCAGCCTGTATAGTAAAATTAATTAAGGAATTAGAGGGAAGGCCATTTTTAACTGATGCCAATACCCTTTATTATGGCAAGAGGGCTAATGCTGTAGACCATTTAAATACGGCTATGGTAAACGGATTTAATCGGATCGCCGTAGGGTGTGATGTTATTATCGCTGATGGCCTGAAGGGAACTGAATACCGGGAAATTACTATCAATAAAAAACATTGTAGAGCACCCAAGATAGCTGCAGCAATTGCCGATGCTGATATTATCATTTCTCTGACTCATTTTAAGGGACATGAAATGACTGGCTTCGGAGGTGCCCTGAAAAATTTGGGTATGGGCAGTGGTTCCCGGGCTGGCAAAATGGAGATGCATTCTAATTCTAAACCCAAAATAAAGCTTAAGAATTGCGTTGGCTGCGGCCAGTGCATTAAAAGCTGCTCCCAGGAAGCCATTCATTTTAATGAAAATAAAAAGGCGGAAATTGATTATCAAAAATGTATCGGTTGTGGCCAGTGTGTAGCAGTATGCCAGTATAGTGCTGCTGTAGTAGGTTCTGATGAATCGGGAGGAAATGTTCAGGAAAAGATTGCAGAATATACTTATGCAGTATTAAAAGACAAGCCTCATTTTCATATCAGTTTTATTATGAATGTCTCCCCTTATTGTGATTGCTGGAATTATAATGATATGGCTATAGTCCCGGATATCGGAATGGCTGCTTCTTTTGACCCTGTTGCCTTAGATAGAGCCTGTGTGGACTTGGTAAATAAAGCTCCTATGATAAGGGGGAGTATTTTAGAAGAGAAGAATTTTCATTCCGGGGAAGATAAATTCGGACATGTTCATATTGATACTGATTGGAAAATCGGTCTGAATTATGCGGAAAAGATAGGTCTGGGCACACAGAATTATGATTTAATCGTAGTTAAATAAAATAAAACAGGATGGAAAAATAAATGGTCCTTTGATAGGTTAAAAACCTGCCAAAGGACCGTCCCCTAACAAAGTTTTGACAGGAGGTATTAAAAAAGTATTGATAGATAAAAATTTTAAGGGAACACTAATTATCTTAGTAAGACACGGAGAATGTGAAGGGAATGTTAAGGGGGTATTCAGGGGAAGGACAGATTTTCCTTTAAATAAGAGAGGTCTTGTTCAGGCTCAGGATTTGGCGCAAGAGATGAAAAGTTTTCCTATTAAATATATTTATACCAGTCCTTTATCCCGGGCCAGGCAGACAGCTGAAGCGACAATGTATGGTGGAAGTTAAGATAAAAGAACGATTTAACAATATCGAATTGGGAAGCTGGGAAGGGCGCCTTAAAAAAGAAATTGCCCAGGAATACCCGAAGGAATGGGAGCTCTGGGTGAATAATCCGGAAAAACTCAAGGTGAAGGATATGGAGACTCTTTATGATGTGCAGAAGAGAGCTAAGGCCTGTCTGGATAACTTAGTTTCCAAGCATGATGGAGGGACTTTAGCAGTAGTTACCCACCGGGCAGTACTTAAACCTCTTATCGCTGCCTGTCTGAATATTACCTCACCTTATTTTTGGAAGATTCATTTAGATACCGCTTCTTACAGTCTTCTTTCTCATAAAAAAGAAAGAGGATATTGTCTGATACAATTGAATCAGACTAAGCATTTAAAAGAATATGTTACCGAGTGGGTATAAGAAAAAAATGAAAATTAAACCGAAAAAACAAATATCAAAAAAATATAAAATCTTTATCGGATACTTAGAGGGAACAATATCAATCATCCTGAATAACCTCCTTTTTGGTTTAAAATACTGGGTGGGAATTAAGACTTTTTCCATAGCTATAATTGCCGATGCCTGGCATACATTGTCTGACTCGTTTACTTCCCTGGTGGTGATTATAGGTTTCAAAGTTTCATCCAAGCCTGCCGATAAAAAACACCCCTACGGTCACGGTCGGGCAGAAATAATTAGTTCTGTTATTATTGGCACATTATTAGCCGTGGTAGGTGTAAATTTTTTAATTGCCTCGATTCAGAGATTTATAAATCATCAATCTGCCTCTTACGGAAATTTAGCCGTAATAGTATTTGTAATTTCGGTGATAGTAAAAGAAGGATTGGCTCAGTTTTCTATGCGCGCTGGGGAAAAAATTAATTCTCAATCACTTATAGCAGATGGCTGGCACCATAGAAGTGATAGTCTGGTGTCTCTTATGGTTTTAGTCGGAATCTTTATGGGAGGATATTTCTGGTGGGTGGACAGCATTATGGGGATTATAGTATCTTTGGTCATCTTTTATACCACCTACATCATTTTAAAAGAATCAATCAGTATCTTGATCGGTGAAGAACCGTCAGAGGATCTTGAAGCAGAGATTAGAAAAATTGTAGCTAATAGTGTATCTCATGATGTTAAATTACATCACCTCCACTCTCACAAATATGGTGACAATAGAGAATTAACCTTTCATATCAGGTTACCAGTAGATATGAGATTGGAAGATGCCCACAGGATTACGGAAAAATTAGAAAAGAAGATAAAAAAAGAAATGAATATTGAGACTACTATCCATATAGAACCAACTTATTATAAGGAAAAATAAGAACCAATTAAAATAAATCTATATCCAAGATACAGGAACAAAGAACAATTTAAATCTATTAATGAATTAATCAGCATTGCTGATGAAAATGTGTACAAAGAAAAGAACAAAAAGAGGAAATAATCGGAAGATTCTATAAAAGATTAAAAGAACAGATATAAGAAAAACCAGCATTAAGAAATCCGGAAAGGAACAGAGTTTGAAATTAAGATATAAAATAATCACCCTTTTATCATTCTTTTTGATATTCATTTCTCTTTTAATTTGTGTAGCCGGTGCCGGTACAGGTATCCGCGAAGAGATAAATCAGTTTCCGGGATTTTCAGGAATCCTGATAAAAGACTTAAACACCCATGAAGTACTATTTTCTCATAATGAAGATAAACTTTTCACCCCGGCATCTCTTACTAAAATATTTACCCTGCTGGCTGCTCTGGAAATACTCGGTGAAGAGTACGCTTATCCCACTTCCTTCTATTTTTCCAGCACTACTCCAGGAGAGATAAACGGAAATCTGTATGTAGTAGGCAGCGGAGACCCCACTCAATCCCCGGAAGTAATCAGAAAGATAGCAGATGATCTGGTGCAAAAGTTTAGTATCAGGCATATCTCTGGAGATATTGTATTGGATAATTCAAAGTTCTTACCCGAAGAGTTTTTAGGAAGGGGATGGATGTGGGATGATAAAAATCCCCTAATTGGAGCATTAACTGTAATGGGATATAAAGTCAAGGAAAAACAAATTTCTTATCTTAATACTATGCCTCTTCTTTGGGGAAATATTTTTTCTCAGGAGCTATCCAAGAAAGGAGTAAAAATAGATGGGAGTATCCGGATTGGAAAGACCAAGGAGAATCTACAGATAAAGTATATTTATTATTCTGATACCATGGATAAAATACTGGCTCATATGATGAAAAAGAGCGATAATCAGAGTGCCGAAAATATTTTTCGTACCCTGGCTCAGGAGGATAATCCTGAGGGGGTCTCCATCACTATTGCTCGGGCTATTGCCTCTTTAGAAGAAATTATTGATACAGCCCTGGGTTTAAAATGGGGAAAAGATTACATTCTTGTGGACGGCTGTGGTCTATCTGAATATAATCTTACGACCCCTGCTCATCTGGTTAAAGCAATTACTTACCTTTACCAGAAATACGACTTTAAGATACTGGATTATTTTGCCAGTACCAAAGAGGGGGGGACTTTAAAAGAACGTCGACCTTTTCAGGTATGGGGCAAGACCGGGACCTTATCTTCGACCTCAGCACTGGCTGGTATTTTACAGACCAAAAATAAGAGATGGGTAGTCTTTTGCCTTATGGAGAATAATTTTATATTTATAGAAGAAGAGAATGATCCCAAAATATTTGAAAACAGAATAATAGAATACATCTACGAAAACTTGTAGCAGCAAGGTGTGAAAGGCAAAAATAAGTTTATATGTTTTTATAAATTGTAGCACCACGGCGTGCCGTGGTGAAATAAAGGTATACTGTGTGGGTTTACTTAGATAAATAAAATGATTTATATATTTGTAGCACCACGGCGTGCCGTGGTGAGTATGCTGAAAAAGAGGACACGGCTCGCCGTGTCCCTACAGGATAAAAAATTATATTAAAATTCTTTTATGAATATTTGTAGCAGCACAGCGTGAATGGAAAAAATAAAAGGTGATATATTTTCATGAATTGTAGCAGCACGGCGTGCCGTGCTGGAATAAAGGTATGCTGTGAGGACTTACTTAGATAAATAAAATGATTTATATATTTGTAGCAGCACGGCGTGCCGTGCTGAATGTGCTTGATTTAAGATAAAGCGTGAACATATATAAATAATCTACAAAAATTAAACATAAAAAAGAGGATTTTTTAAAATAATGTAGAATATTAATAAAGTAAAGGATAAATATTTTAGCAATATTCACATTATAAAAATCATGTTTTTTTGAATATCTGAATAAAAATTAATAAATATCGATTTTTACGGAGGTGTAATTTTAAAGATGAGAAACGAGGAAAAGACAAAAGACCAGCTTATTAAAGAAATGCAAAAAATGTGTGAAAAGGTTGCTGATTTAGAAGAAGTAAAACTTAAGTATAACCAGGTGGATAAAAAACTTAAGCAAACTTATATAAAATTACAAAAAATTATAGAAGGTACTGCCAATATTATTACCAAAGTAGTTGAAATAAGAGATCCCTACTCCACAGGGCACCAGCAAAGAGTCTCCAAACTTGCTACTGTTATAGCCCAGGAAATGAAACTTCCCCAGGATAAGATTGAGGGAATCAAGATTGCTTCCTTAGTTCATGATATTGGAAAGGTTAATTTACCCACTGAAATTATAAGTAAGCCCAGTAAATTAGTGGAAGTAGAATTTAATTTAATCAAAAATCATCCCAAAGTAGGTTATGATATTTTAAAAAAAGTAGATTTTCCCTGGCCTATTGCAGAAATTGTCCTTCAACATCAGGAAAAGATAGATGGTTCAGGTTATCCGAGAGGGTTAAAAGGTGATGAAATTTGTATAGAAGCAAAAATATTAGGGGTAGCAAATGTGGTTGAGGCAATGTCTTCTTATAAATCTTACCGTCCTGCTCTTAGTATTGACGAATTTTTAGCTGAAATTGCCGAAAATAAAAATATTCTTTTTGACCCGGAAGTGGTAGATACTTGCATTAAACTTTTTAAAGAAAAGGGTTTTAAATTTTAAGTGTAGCACCACAGCGTGCATAGATAAATAAAATGATTACATGCTTGTAGCACCACGGCGTGCCGTGGTGAATAAAGGCGTGCTGTGTTAAATCATGATGTGCTGAATTCCGTGAACACGGCTCGCCGTGTCCCTACAGGACAAAAAAATTATATTAAATCCTTTTATAAATATTTGTAGCAACACAGCGTACTGTGTTGAATATGCGTGTCAAAATAAAATAACTTATATAAACTGTAGCAGCACGGCGTGCCGTGCTGTATAAATATATATCAAATAAATTAATAAAAAAGGGAAAAAATATTATCAAATATCATTACGGTTCTCTAAGATTAAGAAATTATAATTATTCTTCTCCCGGTGCATATTTTATTACTATATGTTCTTATGAAAAAAGATTTATTTTAGGGAATATAATTGACAGTGAAATGTTCTTAAATAAATTCGGAGCTATAGTTAAAGACGAATGGTTAAAAACCACACAATTACGTAAAAATGTAAAACTAGATGAATATATTATTATGCCTAATCACTTTCATGGTGTTATAATATTAGAGGATATTAATAATCAAATGGACACAGCTCGCCGTGTCCTTATACAAGAATCATTTGGAAAACCAATTTCTGGTTCAGTCCCAAGTATTATTCGTTCCTTTAAATCTGCAGTTACCCGACAAATTAATCTTTTGTCTTATCCTCATAAGATAATTGTCTGGCAGAATAATTATTATGAACATACCATAAGAAGTGAAGATGAATTAAATACAATTCGAGAATATATTCAAAATAATCCTTTAAGATGGGAATATGATAGAGATAATCCAAAAGGGAAACCAGATAAAAAGGAAGAGAAATTTTGGAAGGATTTTACATAAATCGTAGCAGCACGGCGTGCCGTGCTGAATCACCAAGGATAAAAATTAAAATGAAAATAAGAGTGGATAAAATGAAAACTTCAATGATATTTTTTTTGATAATGACTTTAGCTATCAGCTTATTCGGAGCAGATATTGCTTTGGCTGGCAATAATGAGTTGACTGAGCTTGAGGCTCAACAACTGAAGATATTAAAGCTTTCCAAAGTAGTAGAAGAACAACCTTCAAATATTAAACTAAAAGAAGACATAGAAAACTATAAGGTAGGACTGGAATTATATCAACAGAGTAATTACCAGCGAGCCATTTCCGAATTGCAAAAGGTAAAATATTCTACCCTAAATTTACCTCTTTATATTAAATCCCAATTCATATTGGGGGATTGTTATAGAAAAATTGGAGATTGGGATAGGGCGATAGAAGTTTATAAAAACTTAGTAATAGATGACCCCATTTTGACTGATTATTCCCTCTTTTTTCTGGCTGAAACCTATAGACTAAAAGGTGAAAATCGCGAATCTATAGCCACTTATAAACAGATAATAGAGAATTCCCCTCATAGTTTAATTATTTCAGAAGCCAACTACCAGATAGCTCAGAATTATCGCGAGTTAAATGATATAACTTCTGCGGTAATTTATTATAAAAATATCTTAGAAGATTCCAAAGATAACCAGCTTAAAGCAAAGGTTTTGCTTGAGCTTTCTGAGATATACTGGCAAGAAAAAAAATATATTGACTCTCTTAATTGTTTATATGAGATATTGGATGAAGGCTATAGACTTAAAAGGAATTCAGAACCGGAAGAGTTGTTGATTAGATATTTTTATAAGATTCAAGAAGATTTAAAAGAAATTAAGATTCCTTACCACATAATGGTAAAATGTGCCGATATTTTGTTTAAATATCGCCAGTATAATCTGGCTGAAGATTTATATAAGGAAGTTATTAAAACTTTTCCAAAAGCCGCCGATATTGCGGAAATATATTATAAGAGGGCAAGGGCTTTATATTACAAAAAGGAATATAAGGAAGCTGTAAATCAGTGTGAGGAGATTATAGCAAAATTTCCTCCCGGCGAAATTACTATTAAAGCAAATTATCTTGGGGGCAATTCTCTGAGTGCTTTAGGAGAGCGTTATTTAGCAATAGATAAGTATGAAAAAATTATAGGACAATATCCTGAAAGCTATTATGCCCGACAATCTTATCTGCGTCTGGCAGAATGTTATTTTCAGTTAGAAGAACCAGAAAAAGGAATTTCTGTGTGGAGAGAATTAATAAGCAAATATCCTAATAGTTATGAATCAATGACTTCTCTATGGAATTTAGCCCGATATTATACCAATAATAATTCTTATCCTGAGGCATTAGATTACTATCGAAAATTAACAGAGAGATTTTCTCAGGCCAGATTAGGAGATGATGCCCTGTACTGGAGAGGAAAGATTTTAGAGAATATGGGCTCAGACGAGGAAGCAAAAATTATTTACGAAAAACTTATTCGGGAATACCCTTTGAGTTATTATGCCGAAAGAATTATGGAGCAGAGAAATGATATTGATTTCGTCTGGCCTGTTTCTGTCTCTGAGAAAGAAGATTTTATAAATTTAGAGGAATTTTTAAAAAAGTATGATAAAATAGAGGGGAAAGGTCAGCTGTCACTACTTAAATCAGAGTTATTTGAAGAGATTAGTTTTTACAAAGAATCAATAGTTGAATTAAGGGAAGCATTAAATCATAATTCCGGGAATATCTTTTTATTATTTAGGTTAAGCAATCTTTATAAAAAGAATAAAGATTATTACGATTCTTTAAATTATACGGAGATAATTTTTAATTATTTGGAAGATAGTCATCAATTAGAAGAATTACCTCTTGAATTATGGGAAAGTCTCTATCCTCTTTATTATGAGGATATGATTAGAGAACGTGCTTTAGAATACGAAATAGATCCCTTGCTTGTTTTGGCTATGATCAGAGAGGAAAGCAGATTTAACTCCTGGATTGAATCTGTTGCCGGAGCCAGAGGACTGATGCAGATAATATTTTCGACCGGGGAATGGATCGCACAAAAATTAAATATTGAAGATTTTAATGATGAGATGTTATTCTCTCATGAAGTAAATATAAATTTAGGTTGCTGGTATATTAATTATTTAAAAGAAAGATTTTCTAATGATTCCATCTTGATAATTTCGGGTTATAATGCCGGTCCAGGTACAACCAGTAAGTGGTTAAAGGAGTATGATAGGTCTGACCTGGATAATTTTGTAGAAAATGTTCCTTATTCTGAGACCAGAGAGCATATAAAAAAAGTAATGAAATCTTACCAGATGTACAAAAGATTGGCACAGGTTTTAAGCGAAGAGTAAATGGAATGGTTTGTGCTGGATTAAAAAAGGAGGTAGAAGTTCGATACGGCGAACTTAAGAACAAATGACGAGTAAAGTAAAAGCTCAACTTTTTTGTCTTCACTGTAACAAAGAAACCAATCATACCATTACCTATAAAGGTGAATATTTAGAAGATATTAAGTGTAGTATTTGCGGAAACGAAATTAGAATTAACCGGGAAAAATTATTAGAAACCTACACTGCAGATTTTATAGATAGGGTGTTAACCAAGCCTTATCGAATAACTGAGGAGATAAAAAAAGATCTATCTCATTTTCTAAAGTCTATGCCCATCAGAATTTTGACTAAGCCTTATCGGGTTGCCCGGGAGATAGGAGATATGCTGCATAAAGAAAAGGATAAAAGTGGAAGGTGAGTGAGCAATTTACCAATTGACCAATTCTCCAATTATTTAGTAGCACCACGGCATTGCCGTGGTGAAAAAGAACACACGGCACGCCGTGTGCCTACAAAAAAGAAAAAACCCGATAACAGCATGGTTCGTATAAAGTAACAATAAATTAAAAAATATCCAAAAAATAGATAAAAAAATTGACAAAATCATAAAAAAACAATAATATAATATAAAGAAATCAGCATAAATCAAGGGAGATTTATGAGATGGAAGAATATTTAACTGCAAAACAAGTAGCAAAATATTTACAAGTAAAACCTCTTACTGTCTATCAATGGGCAAGAACTAATAAGATTCCGGCGGTTAAAATTGGAAGAATCTGGCGTTTTAAAAGGAATATTATTGATAGTTTTTTAGAAAAAAAACCTGAGAAAAAGAAGATATAGCTGTTAGCTACCTGAGGAAACTTCTTAATTGCTTATTTTTAACCTCATTTTTGGTTATTAATTTATGAAAACAGGAGGACAGAGGATGTATGTAGCACAAAAACATAATAGATATAAGAAAAATTCTACTATTTTAGCAGCCCTACTTTTCTTGTTCATTTTTTCTATTTCTTTTTACTCTTTTGCTGATAATAATGATGAATTTATTACACATAAAGTAACTAAGGGTGATACTCTATGGAGCATCTCCAAACAATACAATATATCCTTGGAACTAATCTTAGCTCTTAATAATATTAAAGATAAAGATACTTTATCCATCGGTCAGATAATTAAAATTCCTCAAGATAATCTCCCTACCGCTGATTATTCTATGGATATCGTAAAAAAGGGAGAGACTTTATGGTCAATTGCCCAAAAATATAATCTTTCTGTAGATTTAATTCTTGCCACCAATAACATTGCTAATTCGGAATTAATTTCTATAGGGCAGGAAATGAAAATATCTTCTTACAAAAATAATGTTGCCGAAACAAATATTGTTAACCAGGAGGTTATTGATCAAAAGAATACTGACATTAATAATAATGTCAGTCAGCCCGAAAATGCAGAACCGATTGTTTATACAGTTAAAGCAGGTGATAATCTATGGAATATTTCTCGAAAATATGGAGTTTCAGTGGAAGTTATTATTGATATAAACAATCTCGGGGATAAAGACCTCTTATCACTTGGCCAAAAATTAGAAATCCCCGCAATAGGAGGAGGAGTATCTAACTCTAACCAGAAACAGGAACCAACCATTGTAAATTATACGGTAGTGAAGGGAGATACTCTGTGGAGCATATCCCAGAGATATGATGTAAATATGAGTACCATTATCTCTACCAATAATTTAAAAGAAATATCTCGACTATCTATAGGTCAAAAATTGAAGCTGCCCATAACTAATATGGATATTGCCAAAGCAGAAGGATATGATCAGGAAGCTGCAGCGGAGGAAATAATTTATTATGTAAAAAAAGGAGAAAGCCTCTGGAGTATTTCGCGCGAATATAATGTAAAGTTAGAGTCTATTATAGCAGCTAATAGTATTACTGATGCTTCCAAAATTTCTGCAGGACAGGAATTGAGAATTCCTAATGTACCTGGGGCCCGCAGCAATATATATAATTTTATCTGGCCGGTAAGGGGAAGGATTACTTCTCCTTATGGGGTAAGAGCCTTAAACGGAAGGAAAGAATTTCATGCTGGTATAGATATTAGTGGTCCTATCGGGACTAATATAGTAGCTGCCGAGAGCGGCAGGGTAAGCTATGCTGGTTATATGCGAGGATATGGTAATGTAATTATCTTAAGCCATGATGGGGGATATTCTACAGTATATGGTCATAACTCGGTAAATTTAGTTAAGAAAGGTCAGAGTATCAAAAAGGGTAGTGTAATTGCTAAGATAGGAAGAACTGGAAATGCTACCGGTTCCCATCTCCATTTTGAAATAAGATCAGGCGGCAATCCGGTTAATCCTCTGTCATATTTAAAATAGAAATAAGAGAATTATTTTAAAATACATAAAAATGATTAAATAAAATTAAAACTTATATTTTACTGATTATCCCCATCAATTTCTTAGACATAAATAATTAACTATGGTTATATTTCCTCTCCAGCTTCTAAAGGATAATAAACTTACTTTTATTTCCTAACCCGATTAACTGTATAAAAACTAAAAATAAATTGTAAAACAAATAATGTAAAACAAATAATAGACAAAGCGCAAAAACAATGATAAACTTTTAATTGAAACCAGTTTGAAAATATAATTAAGCTGCTAATTATTTTTGCCAAACTTGATAGAAAATTAAGCAAGAAACGGAGGTGGTAATATAGAGAAAATTAAGCTAAGAAATGGAATAGTATATAAAAAAAAGTAATAAATAAATAGGAGGTAAAAATGTTAAGAAAATTATTAGTTTGTTCGATAGGAGTATTAATCATTTTGAGTATTGTAGGTGGAATGAGTCTTGTTTTTGCAGGACCGGTAAAAATTGGTCTTATGACGGGAACAGTATCCCAGGGAGAAGAAGAGTATAGAGCAGCTGAAGATATGGTTGCTAAATATGGTAAAGATACCATAATACATTATGTATATCCTGATAATTTTATGAATGAACAGGAGACCACCATATCACTTATTGTAAGTATGGCAGCCGATCCAGATGTAAAAGCTATTGTTGTTCTTCAGGCAGTTCCTGGCACTGCTGCAGCTATTGATAAGGTAAAAGAATTAAGAGACGATATATTCTTTATTGCAGGAGTCCCTCATGAAGACCCCCTATTAATTTCTGAGAAAGCTGATTTAATATTAGAGACAGACAACCTTGCTCGTGGTGTAACTATTATTGAGCTTGCTAGAAAAATGGGTGCAAAATATTTTGTCCATTATTCATTCCCCAGACATATGTCTTATGAACTTCTTGCATTAAGAAGAGATATATTTATGGAAGAATGCAAAAAGAAAGGATTGGAATTTGTATTTGTAAATGCTCCTGACCCAACCGGTGATGCTGGTATTCCTGGAGCCCAGCAGTTTATACTTGAAGATGTTCCCAGACAGGTTGCCAGGTATGGAAAAGATGTTGCTTTTTTCAGTACCAATTGCGGAATGCAGGAACCTTTAATTATATCTGTTCTTAGAGAAGGAGCAATATACCCTGAACAATGCTGCCCCAGCCCATATCATGGATATCCTGGTGCTTTGGGTATAGAAATTCCTCCAGATAAGGCAGGTAATGTTTCCTTTATCTTAGATGCTATTGAGAAAAAGGTAGTTGAAGGCGGAGGAGCAGGCAGATTTGCCACCTGGAGAGTGCCCGCAAATATGGCAATGCTTAGAGCATCTGTAGAATATGCACTGGGAGTAGCAAAAGGTGAGATAAAAGGTTTTGATCCTGCAAAAGTCGCCGAAGTTCTTTCTAAAGAAGCAGGTGGTGAGGTAGTTTTAGAACCCTTTGACAAGGAAAAAGCTCCTAATTTCTTGATGTTCGTAGGTGATTCTATAATTTTTGGAGAATAAATAACTAATAGAATAAATAAGTAATAATTAAGGCATAGGGTTGATTTCAGTATACCCTATGCCTTAATTATCAAGAGGGAGATTTCCGAGTGAGTAAAAGATGTTTATTAGAAATGAAAAATATTAACAAAGAATATTTTGGCAGCAAAGTATTGAAGAATATTAATATAACAGTAAATGAAGGGGAAATAAGATCTCTGGTAGGGGAAAATGGGGCAGGAAAATCTACCTTAATGAATATATTATTTGGTATGCCGTTGATACATAATACCGGGGGATTTAAGGGTAAAATATTTTTTAACGGGGAAAAAGTCGATATAAAATCACCCTGGAGCGCTATGGATCTTGGCATAGGGATGGTTCATCAAGAATTTATGCTTTTACCAGGATTTAGTATTACTGAAAACATAAAGCTTAACCGTGAACAAACCAAACATAATTTATTAAGCAAGCTATTTGGACCAAAATTGAAAAGTTTAGACTTTGTTTCTATGAGAAAGGATAGCAGGTTTGTATTAGATGCACTCGACCTTTCCATTGATGAAATGCTGCCGGTGGCAGGGTTACCGGTAGGATATATGCAATTTATTGAAATTGCCCGAGAACTTGATAAGAAGTATACAAAATTAATTGTTTTTGATGAACCTACCGCAGTACTTACCGAAATTGAAGCCGAAACTCTAATAAAGACAATGAAAATACTTGCAGAGAAAGGGATTTCTATACTGTTTATTACTCACCGCTTAGGAGAAGTTTTGAAAGTTTCTGATAATATTACAGTTTTAAGAGACGGAGAAGTAGTAGCAGATTTGAAAACAAAAGATGCTACAGTAGAAAAATTAGCAGAATTAATGATTGGAAAGAAGTTAGGAAAGTTTTCTGTCAATCATACTGCTCAATCTCCTTTTAATGAAGATTTTAATAAAACCACCTTAAAAATTGAAGATTTAAAAGTTTTTATGCCTAGTGAGGAAGTAAAAGGGATTTCGCTTGAAATTAAAAAAGGGGAAATATTTGGTATAGGTGGACTGGCTGGGCAAGGCAAGATAGGAATTGCCAATGGAGTAATGGGCATCTATTCCAGTGAGGGGAGAGTGTTGAAGGAAGGAAAGGAAATTAAGCTTAATGATACTACCTCTGCCTTTAATAATAGATTGGCTTTTGTTTCCGAAGATAGAAGAGAAGTAGGTCTTCTTTTAGATCATTCAGTAGAACTTAATATTGTAATTAAAGCTATCCAACACCAAAACAAATTTTTACGTAAAATAGGTGGATTAAGGTTGATTGATAGAAAAAATATTACTCAATATTCCCTGAAGATGATAAAAGAACTTGATATAAGATGCCGTGGACCAAAGCAGATTGTACGGAGGTTAAGCGGAGGAAATCAGCAAAAAGTTTGCATAGCAAATGCTATCACCTTGGAACCAGAAATACTTTTTGTATCTGAACCTACTCGCGGAATAGATGTGGGAGCTAAAAAAATTGTTTTAGACCATTTAAAGAAATTGAACCAGGAACTTGGAATGACCATAATAATGACCTCAAGTGAATTAATAGAATTAAGATCTATCTGTAGTCGAATAGCAATAATATATAAAGGTAAAGTAGCCGGAATATTAAGTCCTGATGCAAGTGAAGTAGAATTTGGGCTTTTAATGGCTGGAGAAAAATCCTATCAAAAGGAGATTTCTTAGAATGAATGAAAAAATTAAAAGAAATATTATTGATATAAAAGATACTTTGGGAACAGTAGGATATCCCTGTTTGATTATTGCCCTTTTTTTATTCTTCTTATTATTTTATGCTGCGGCTTTGGGTCTGCCTCTAACATATTTATTAGGCAGTATATTTGTTAGATTTGGAATGAATGGAATCCTGGTATTGGCAATGATACCATCTATTAAATCAGGGATAGGTCCTAATTTTGGTCTTTCTTTGGGGATAGTATGTGGTTTAGTTGCAGCAACTTTAAGTATTGAATTTGGTATGCTCGGGTTTACCGGCTTTTTCTTTGCCGTTGTTGTGTCAATTATTTTAGGTTCTATAATAGGTTATTTTTATGGGCTACTGTTAAATAAAGTTAAAGGCCAAGAAATGACGGTAGGGACTTTTGCAGGTTTTTCAACCATTTCTCTAATGTGTATCTTTTGGTTAATAGCACCCTATAAAAGCTATAAAATGATATGGCCCTACGGGGGAGAGGGATTAAGAGTTACGATTACTTTGCAAAATGATTTTGGACAGGTGTTAAATAATTGGAAACTTTTTAAAATATTTGGTGTGAGTATACCTACAGGTTTATTACTTTTCTTTGCATTATTTTGTATAATAATGTGGATTTTTTTAAGAACTAAAACCGGTATTGCTATGGTAGCAGCAGGAAGTAACCCAAAATACGCTAAAGCTTCAGGGATAAGCGTTGAAAAATCAAGAATCATTGGAATGGTAGTTTCTACAGTATTTGGTGCTGTGGGAATTGTAGTTTATGCTCAAAGTTACGGATTTTTACAACTTTACACCGCTCCTCTTTATATGCCCTTTTTTGCGGTAGCTGCAATTTTAATAGGCGGCGCTTCTATTAAAAATGCATCCATCACTCAGGCTTTAATTGGAACCTTTTTATTTCAGGGATTGTTAGTTGTAGCATTGCCTGTTGCCAATGAAGTTTTTGCCAGTAATTTATCTGAAATTGCAAGAGCAATAATTACCAATGGTATGATATTGTATGCTTTAACTCGAAGAGAAGCGGGGGTAGAATAAATTGAAACAAATAAATATAACTAATTCAAAGCAAAAAAATGCAAGAAAAATCGAAAGCTTTCAATTAGTAAGCATGATAAAGAAAAATATAGTACCAATTTTATTCGCTATACTTTGTCTTGTGGGTAGTATTTATGCGAAATTACCTTTAAATTTTTTACTTAACGATATAATTATCAGAATGGCTCGAAATTCCTTTTTAGTTATTTCCTTAATTATACCGGTAATTGCCGGATTGGGACTTAATTTTGGAATAGTCCTGGGTGCAATGGCCGGGCAGATGGCAGTTGTAGCAGTAACTTACTGGGAGATTCAAGGATTTTTAGGATTCTTTCTAGCCATTGTGGTATCGACACCCCTAGCAATATTGTTTGGCTGGCTTACCGGGATGCTTTTCAACAGAGCAAAAGGCAAGGAAATGATTACGGGGTTAATTCTGGGATTTTTCGCCAATGGAGTTTATCAGTTTATCTTTTTATTTTTGGTAGGTACAATTATCCCCATGAAAAATGAATATATGCTTCTTTCAACCGGAGTAGGTGTGAGAAATTCTGTGAATTTAAAAGGAATACATTACGCTTTAGATAATTTGTTAAAAGTAAAAATTTTTGGCTTAAATTTCCCCATGGCAGTTTTTCTAGCAGTGGCAGTACTATGTTTAGGTATAAAATTTTTATCCAAGACGAAATTGGGACAAGAGTTTAGAAGTGTCGGACAAAATAGAGATATTTCAAAAGTAATGGGGATACAGGTTGATAAAGTTAGAATAATTGCTATCATATTTTCTACTATATTTGCTGCCTGGGGACAACTTATTTTTTTACAGAATATAGGGACTCTTAATACTTATGGAAGTCATGTACAGGTTGGTACTTTTACTATTGCTGCGATACTGATAGGCGGAGCAACGGTTACTCGCGCTACCATAAGCCAGGCCTTAATCGGGACCTTTTTATTCCATACCCTTTTTATAATATCTCCCTTGGCTGGGAAAAATATATTTGGCAGTGCACAGGTAGGTGAATATTTTCGGGTATTTATTGCTTATGGAGTTATTGGAGTTTCTTTGGCGTTGTATGCATGGCAAAATGTTGGTAAGAAATTACGCCGATAAATGGAGGTGTACTCGGTCCTATAAACCCTCCATCCGGATGCCGATTTCATACCAGATGCACTTATGTAAAAACTGTATGTAAAGAAGAAGAACCAGAACTAAAATGTTTTGAAAATAATCATTATGTAGCCTGACACTTTTTTTAGATGATTAGATAAAATTTATAACTTATATTACTGTTTTTATTTTCCTATCTTCTTTTTCCTACGGTACTTCTCTTTGTTTTTACTCGATACTCGATACTATATACTCGATACTTTCTTTTTATAGTTTTG
>Ga0180732_1000755_pt1 | contig 24158 bp, 24 predicted proteins | sample KR11_01MetaG_FD_148674 | JGI IMG/M metagenome (GOLD analysis project Ga0180732, IMG submission 148674) | Groundwater microbial communities from the Olkiluoto Island deep subsurface site, Finland - KR11_0.1 MetaG | ecosystem: Environmental > Aquatic > Deep subsurface > Groundwater | place... | reverse complement strand
GTATTGCTACCGTGTCGCCTCGGTGGTCGGCCTGCTGTCGGCCGAGATCTTCGGTTACACGGACCGCGAGACACTGAAATATGCGCACGACCTCGGCATCGCCTTCCAGCTCACCAACATCATCCGCGACGTGGGTGAAGACGCCCGCCGCAACCGCATCTATCTGCCGATGGACGAGATGCAACAGTTCGGTGTGACCGCCGCCGACATCCTCAATGCGCGCGAGTCGGAAAACTTCCAGAAGCTGATGGCGTTCCAGATCGAACGTGCCCGACGTTACTATCAGCAGGCGTTCGACCACCTGCCTGCCGCCGATCGCAAAGCCCAGCGTGCCGGACTGATCATGGCCGCCATCTACCGCGCAGTGCTGGATGAAGTCGAGCGTAGCGGTTGCCACGTATTGAAAGAACGCGTCTCGCTGGGGCCCGCCTACAAGCTGAGGCTCGCCATCAAGGCATGGCTGCAGAATTGAAGGTCGGCATCATCGGCGGTGGCTATGCCGGAATGGCTGCTGCAGCCGAACTCGCTGCCGCCGGTATTCCTGTTACCGTGTTCGAGAGCGCCAAACAACTGGGCGGGCGGGCGCGGGGTGTCGCTTACCACGACACGCAACTCGACAACGGCCAGCATCTTCTACTCGGTTGTTACCGCGAGACCCTGCGCCTGATCGAGCTGGTCGGCGGCGATATCGAACGCGATTTCCTGCGCCTGCCTTTGCAGCTGGACCTGCATCAGCATCTTGAATTGCGCGCCCCCCGTCTGCCCGCCCCGCTGCATCTGTTGTTCGCGTTGCTCAATGCAAAAGGTCTGAGCTGGCGCGAAAGGATCAAGGCTGCACACTTCATGCTCGCCTTACGCGCCATGGACTTCTGCTTGCCGCAGGACATGACAGTTGCCGAATTGCTCAAGCAGCACGGCCAAGATGCCGGTCTGACCCTGAAGTTCTGGGAGCCGCTGACCATCGCCGCTTTGAACACCCCGATCAGCAAGGCTTCAGCACAGGTGCTGCTCAACGTGTTGCGCGATGCGCTGAACCGCAAGCGCGCCGACAGCGACATGCTGCTGCCCCGCCTCGACTTCACCGCGCTGTTTCCGCAGCGTGCTGCAGCCTTCATCGAGCGGCATGGCGGCCGGGTGCAACTTTCCTGCGGGGTGGATACGATCATTCCGGACAGCGACGGTATCGCACTGCAGACCGCGCAAGGTACACAACGTTTCAGTCATGTGATCTGCGCAGCGTCTCCTGCTGCGGCCGAAAGACTTTTGCGCCACCTGCCAGAACTGGCGGAAACGGTGCGACAGATCGCCGCGCTGGAACAACAGCCTATCTATACCGTGTATCTGCAATATCCCGCGCAAGTGCGGCTGCCGCACCCCATGATCGGCCTGCACCAACGTTTCAGCCAGTGGTTGTTCGACAAGGGAAGTATCGCGGGACAGCACGGCTTGCTCGCAGCCGTGATCAGCGCGGAAGGTATCCATCAGCAACTGGATCAGGAAGCACTGGCGGAGAAAGTGGTCGTTGAGTTACGCGAGGAGTTCGGCATCACCACAGCGCCGCTGTGGCGCAAGGTCATCGCCGAAAAACGCGCCACCTTCTGCTGTGCGCCAAACCTGAAACGCCCTGCTCAACAGACCACCCTGCCCCGCCTGTTGCTGGCAGGAGACTATACGGCGGGAGACTATCCGGCGACACTCGAAGGTGCGGTATTGAGCGGCGTGCATTGCGCGCGTCGCTGCCTGCCGGGGCGGAAATAATCCGTGTTGTCGTAGTAAGTTTCCTGCGTATTCTCTGCCGTCCAACCCGGTATGCCGAGCAGCGGCACTGGCGTCAGCTCTTGCGTCGTCAGGCAATGCGCCGGATCGTCCAGATATCTCGCTATGGATTCATCTAGCCTTTGCAGGCGCTGCGGCAGCGGCAGATCGAAGAAGTCGCGCTCTACTTTCAGCAACAATCCTTGTCCGGTCAGGCCGATGTAGGGGTTGAGCACCTTTTCATACAGGCCGTGACCGAACAGATAGAAATCCATGCTGCGGCCTATCTCGGACCTTCTCTGCCAGAACAGTTGTTTCCAGTAAAAATTGAGCAACAGATCGGCCATGCTGTCATCCGCATAGGGCACGACCACGCCCGATTCATCGAACAGGGTGTTCATGTCGCGTACCGCACCGCGTTCGCTGCGACCTTCCGTATCTGCCCCAGAGGTCAGCGCCGCATAATGGCGGGCATTGATGGCACGCTTGGCTGCCGGGAAGGCGAACCAGACCAGCGCATTGAACAGATCGTGCCAATTTCCATCGCGGGTCTGTACCTCCCCCTGCAGATAGCAACGGGGTTCGTACCTGGCTTCGAATGCCAATTTGCCGTAGTCCTGCGCTACGAAACGCAGTGGCTTCCCATTCCTCACGCATATCGCATCCTCTCCGCCCGGCAGCAGGGCGTTGTAGTCCGCCAGCGTGGGAAAGTTTTCAGCAGGCAACCTTGCCAGATACTCATGCAAGGGAAGGAATGGGAACGATGCCAGCAAACTTTTCCGTTGCCATGGATGGTCGATTTTCATGGTGTGAAGTCTAACGCAAGCACAGGACTCAAGACAGGGCGGGCGTCATGTGATAAGTTGCGCGCAAACGTAAATAGCAGCGGAGGTTCCAATGGATGAAATTGATGCGATACAGGCCAGCCTAGCCAGCTTCACACAACGTCTCGACGATGTCGCTTCGGATAGTTTCAATGAGATCCGCAAGTGCTCTTTCTTCGACCCTATACCCAGCGAACAACTGCGCCCCATCGCCGAACTGGCGACCATCCATACTTTCGTCGAAGGCGACAAGCTGACTTCGGAAGGCGAAGAGATCAGCTCGTTCTTCGTCATTCTGTTTGGAAGTGCCAGTGTGCATGTGCGCGACAACGAGGTAGCCGTCATCCATAGCGGCGAATGTATAGGCGAAAGCACTTTCTTTGCCGGCGAGGCCGCATCGCGTTCGGCCACTGTGATCGCTCAAGGCGAAGTGATCGCCGCCGAGATCAAGAAAGCCGATATCGGAAAACTGCTGGGCGAGAGCCGCACTTATATGGACAAGGCATTGCTCAATGCACTGTTCCGCAAGCTGCAGCAGGCCAACCGCAAGATCGAGGAGCTGCTGCGCTAATCATCCATGAGCATCATTGCCGTATTCAACCAGAAGGGCGGCGTCGGTAAAACCACCACTGCACTGAACCTTGCCGCCGCACTGCACAAGCGCGGTCGCCAACCGCACGCTTTCGATCTCGACCCGCAAGCCCAATTCAGTTCCATCACCGGAACTACCGCACGCAACGGCCACGAGACGCTGCTGTCCTTGTTCCAGCTCAACCGTCCGTTGCGTGATTTGCTGCGCACCTCGGACAGCGGCATCACTCTGATCCCTTCCCACAACGAACTGGCCAAAGTGGACGTCCTCTATGGCAAGGGTTTCAACGTGGTGAACAGGCTGAATGCGGCGATCAAAGCAGAACGGTTCGGCTCGGCCGAGAACCCCCTGATCATGGATTGCAGTCCCCTGATCGGTGTCATGTCGCTGAATGCCATCTTCGCCAGCAGTGGACTGGTCGTGCCCATCTCGGCCGACCATCTTTCACTGCAGGGTGCCAAACAGATCGAGAAGACGCTCAATGCGCTCGAGCCTGTTCTGAAAAGGCGTGTCGCCCGCCGCTACCTGCTTACACGTTTCGACCGCAGACGTCGCATGGCATGGGACGTGCTGGAACAGGCACAAGCGCTGTTCGGCACAGACGTATGCAAGACCTATATCGCAGAGAATGTGAGCCTGGCCGAGAGCCCTGCCCTGAACAAAACCATCTTCGAACACGCCCCGACCAGCCGCGGCGCGCAGGATTACGATGCCCTGCTTGACGAGTTGCTTGCAGACGGCTTCATCGAATAAGCGACTTATTTAGATATCAGCGTGATGATATCTTCCACCGAGATCGCCTGCTGTGGCCGGTGGTCATCTTGTTTGCGGATCTCGCAAGTCAGCACTTCGCAATAGCGATACATCTGGTTCAACTTGCGCTCGGCATCCTGTTGATCACGACCTGAGATCACCACGCTGACGATATGCTGCCCATCGCGGGTGCGTATCGAGAAATCGAATTTCTGCATGGCGTCGTTCATGGTGATTATTCCCCTGCTGCCCTCATCGCTCTGGCTTCATACAGGCAGATGCCTGTGCTGACCGACACGTTCAGGCTCTCCACACTGCCCATCATCGGAATGCGGGCCAGTTGGTCACAGGTTTCGCGCGTCAGGCGTCGCATGCCTTCGCCTTCTGCTCCGAGTACCAGTGCGATGCCGCCCTTGTGCTTGACTTCGCCCAGTGTGGTTTCGGCTTCTCCGTCCATGCCGACCACCCAGATATCGCGCTCCTGCAATTCGCGCAGGGTACGTGCCAGATTGGTGACCGTGATAAAGGGCACGGTATGCGCTGCACCACAGGCGACCTTCTCCACCGTGGCATTGATACCCACGGCGCGATCTTTTGGCGCGATCACTGCATGCACGCCAAAGGCATCGGCACTGCGCAAGCATGCGCCCAGATTGTGCGGATCCTGCACGCCGTCCAGCACCAGCAGCAGCGCCGGCTCGGTCAGTGTTTCCAGCACATCGTCCAGATGTTGCACCTTCAGCGCCGCATCGACGCGGGCGGCGACGCCTTGATGACGCGCATTGCCCGCCATGCCGTCCAGACGCTTGGAATCTGCCTGAATCACTCGTACACCGTTGCTCTCGGCCAGCTTGAGCAGATCGCGCGCACGCGGATCCTTGCGCTGCGGATCGACAAAGACTTCCAGCACGCTGTCGGCGTTCTGGCGTATGCGCGCCGTGACGGCATGGAAGCCGTGGATGATGCGTGACTCAGCCATGGCGCTTCGCTCCTTTGCCGCTCTTGCCTGCAGGCTTTGCATGCTTTTCGGACGGGGCGGCCTTCACTGTCTTCTTCTTGGCACCGCTCCAAGCGCCCACATCAACACCGGACTCGCTGGAACCGCTTGATTGCGGTTCACCTTCCAGCACGAAGTCGATCTTGGTGCTTTCCATATCCACGCGCACTACCTTCACATGCACGCGATCACCCAAGCGGTATCGCTTACCCGTGCGTTCGCCCAACATCTGGTGTTTGGTCGCATCGAAATGGTAATAGTCCGCACCGAGTTCGGACACGTGCACCAGACCTTCGACATACAGATCGTCCAGCGACACGAACAGGCCGAAGCCGGTGACCGAAGAGATGGTTCCGGCGAATACGCTGCCCAGATGGTCGCGCATATAGAAACACTTGAGCCAGGCTTCGACATCGCGTGTCGCGTCGTCGGCGCGGCGCTCGGTCATCGAACAATGCACGCCCAGCTCAGCCCACTTAAGTTTGGGTTTGTACTGCTTGTTTTCCAGCACGGCTTTGATGGCACGGTGTACCAGCAAGTCCGGATAGCGACGGATGGGTGAGGTGAAATGCGCGTAGGCCTCATAACCCAAACCGAAGTGACCGTTGTTATCCGGTGCGTACACGGCTTGGCGCAGCGATCGCAGCATCACGGTCTGCAGCAAACCGGCATCCGGACGGCCCTTGATCTGCTTCAGCAAGGCCGAATAGTCGGACGCCTGCGGATCGTCGCCGCCGCCCAGTTGCAGACCGAATTCCTTGAAGAACTCGCGCACCGTTTCCAGCTTCTCAGGCGTCGGGCCTTCGTGCACGCGGTACAACACCGGATGTTTATGTTCCGTCAAAAAGTCTGCCGCGCACACGTTGGCCGCCAGCATGCATTCTTCGATCAGTTTGTGTGCATCGTTTCGGATCACCGGCACGATCTTTTCGATCTTGCCCTGCTCGTTGAAGATCATCTGCGTCTCGACCGTCTCGAAATCGATAGCGCCGCGTTTCGCGCGTGCCTGCAGCAAAGTCTGGAAGAGTTTGTACAGATTGTTGATGTGCGGCAAGACTTCCGCGTACTTCTGCGCGTCCTCACCTTTCGGGTTGGCCAGCATGTCGGCCACCTGGGTATAGGTCAGGCGGGCGTGCGAGAACATCACCGAAGGATAGAAGCGGTATTTGCCGATCTCACCCTCTGCGCTGATCTGCATATCGCACACCATGCACAGACGGTCCACGTTCGGGTTCAGCGAACACAGACCATTGGACAATTCCTCCGGCAACATGGGGATCACGCGGCGCGGGAAATACACGGAATTGCCGCGATTGATCGCCTCCATATCCAGCGCGTCGCCCGATTGCACATATGAGCTTACGTCGGCGATGGCCACAACCAGCCGGTACCCGCTTCCGCTCGGCTCGCAATACACCGCATCGTCGAAGTCACGCGCCGTCTCACCGTCGATGGTGACCAGCGGCAGATGCTTCACACTTTCACGGCCGGCATAGTCGGACGGTTGCACCACGGGTGCGAATCGCTCAGCCTGATGTTTGGCATCGTGCGGGAACTCGTTGGGCAGATCGTGCTTGCGCAGCGCGATCTCGATCTCCATACCGGGGTCTGCATAGTTACCCAGCACTTCGACGATGCGGCCGATAGGCTGCGCATGCTTGGAAGGCTGTTGCAGTATCTCCAGAATGACCACCTGGCCGGCCTTGGCCCCGCCCACGCTGCCTGCTGCCACCAGAAAGTCCTGGCTGATACGGCGGTTCTCGGCAACCACGAACTGGATGCCGTGCTCTTCATACAGTCGGCCGACGACACGCGTGTTGGCATGTTCCAGCACTTCGACAATCTTGGCTTCGCGTCGACCACGGCGGTCTTCGCCCGCGACACGCGCCATCACGGTGTCGCCGTGCAAAGCGTTGTGCATCTCTTTGGCGCTCAGCACCAGATCGGCACTGCCGTCTTCGGGGACCAGAAAGCCGAATCCGTCCGGATGGCCCTGTACCTTGCCCTTGATCAAGTCCAGCTTGTCCATCACGCAGATGGCGCGCTTGCGGTTGCGCATGGTCTGTCCGTCGCGCTCCATAGCGCGCAAACGGCGGATGAACAGCTCTTCTTCGTCGTGCTCGATCTGCAGCAGCGCGATCAGGTCGTCCTGTTCCAGCGGCACGCCCTTCTCGGCCAGAATCTGCAGGATGTATTCGCGGCTAGGCAGCGGATGTTCGTATTGTTCGCGTTCGCGCTCCAGGAAGGGGTCGAGTTCGCGGATGCTTTTTTTCTTTTTCGTCATTGACAGATAGTCCTATAGCAATTAAAGTGCGCGCCGTTGTTGCATTGCCCAGATGGCGGAATTGGTAGACGCGCACGGTTCAGGTCCGTGTGCCGCAAGGTGTGGAGGTTCGAGTCCTCTTCTGGGCACCAATCATAAATGGCTCGCTTTTGCGGGCCATTTTCTTTTTGCGGAACACTATTCAAACAAAAACACGCACCGCTCCCGCGATGCGTGTCCATTCTTTCCATAGCCTGCACCCGCTCAGACCTCAAACGGATGACGCAGCACGATGGTTTCATCACGATCCGGACCGGTGGAAACCATATCGACCGGCACTTCACAGATCTCGGCGATGCGTTGCAGATAGTTGCGCGCTTCCACCGGCAGATCCTCGTAACGCTTCACCCCTACCGTGCTGTCACTCCAGCCCGGCATGTCTTCGTAAACGGCCTCGCAGCCGTCCAGAGATTCGGAACCGACCGGCAGGATGTCGCTGAACTGCCCGTCGATCTTGTAGCCCACGCCGATGCGCACTTTCTCCATACCGTCCATCACATCCAGCTTGGTCACACACAGACCGGAAACGCCGTTGATCTGGATGGCACGCTTGAGCGCGGCCGCATCGAACCAACCGCAACGACGCGCGCGACCGGTAGTGGAGCCGAACTCGTGGCCCTTCTCGGCCAGCATCTTACCGATCGGGTCTTGCTTCAACTCGGCATCGTACAACTCGGTCGGGAACGGGCCGGAACCGACACGCGTGGTATAGGCCTTGGTGATGCCCAGCACATAGTTCAGGCTCTGCGGGCCGACACCGCTGCCGGCACATGCAGCGCCTGCGATACAGTTGCTCGAAGTGACGAACGGATAAGTACCGTGGTCGATATCCAGCAAGGCGCCCTGCGCACCTTCGAACAGCAGGTTCTGGCCGGCCTTGTTCGCTTCGTAGAGCGCGCGCGGCACATCCAGCACCAGCGGCTTGATGCGTTCCGCCAGCGCCAATGCCTCGTCCATGGTCTTGTTGAAGTCGACCGTCTCCACCTTGAAGTAGTTCTTCAGGACGAAGTTGTGATAGTCGAGCACTTCGCCCAGTTTGGCAGCAAAGCGCTTGCGGTGGAACAGGTCCTGCAGACGAATTGCGCGACGCGCGACTTTGTCTTCATATGCGGGGCCGATGCCGCGACCCGTCGTGCCGATCTTGCCCGCGCCCTTGGCGATCTCGCGCGCCTTGTCCAATGCCTCGTGATACGGCAGGATCAGCGGACAAGCCTCAGAGATGCGCAGACGTTCATAGACCTGTACGCCAGCAGACGCCAGCATGTCCATTTCCTTGAGCAAAGCAGCCGGAGACACCACCACACCGTTGCCGATGTAGCACATGACGTTGTCGCGCAAGATACCGGACGGGATCAGGTGCAGCACAGTCTTCTCTTTGCCGATGACCAGCGTATGGCCGGCATTGTGGCCACCCTGGAAACGCACCACGCCCTGAGCATGGTCGGTTAGCCAGTCGACCACCTTGCCCTTGCCTTCATCGCCCCATTGGGTACCGATCACTACTACGTTCTTAGACATATCTATTCCTGTTCCGGATTTCAGTTTTTCATCTCGACAACGACCCATTGTCCATCACGCTGGATCAATTCACGGTCGCAATTCAATTCAGTATGCAAGGCGGCATCTCCGAGCAGGTCGACCACAACGATCTCCCCTTGCCCGCGCAGTGCTGCGATCGCCGCATCCAGAGTCGCGTCCTCACGGTACGGGGCGTGGATGGTTTTGGACAACGCCTGCAGTGGCAGCAAACCGTGCAATTGACGCAGGTCCATGCTGAAGCCGGTGGCTGGCCGTGCACGACCAAATACTTTACCCAGATCGTCATAACGACCGCCGACTGCGATGGCGTCATGGCTACCTGCATGGTAGGCCGCAAACACCATCCCGCTGTGATAGTGGTAGCCGCGCAACTCGGCCAGATCGACACCGATGCTGTCCACTTTACCGTTCAGGCCGCTTGCCGCGCGCTGCAGATCATCCAGCGCTGCAACCACTGCCGGCAACTTGGGAAGCTGGCTGCGGGCACGCGCGATCACATCGATACTGCCGTACAGATGCGGCAGCGCCAGCAAGGCTGCTTGAGTCTCCGCCGGCAAGGACTGCACCTGAGTGGTCAAGGTAGGCACATCCTTTTGCTGCAATGCGACGAACAACGCCTGCTCCAGTTCGTCACTGATGTCAGCGCCATCGAGCAGGGCATGGAACACGCCCACATGCCCCAGATCGAGGTGCACCTGTTTGATGCCGAGCAAGGCCAGACTATTCAACATCAGTGCCTGGATCTCCAGATCGCTTTCGATACCGCCATGCCCGTAGAGCTCCGCGCCAATCTGCAAAGGCTCGCGCGTGCGCATCAAACCGGAGGGCTGGGTATGCACCACATTACCTGCATAGCACAGACGCGCGACACCCTGCCGGTTGAGCAAATGGGCATCGATACGGGCAACCTGGGGAGTGATATCGGCACGCAGCGCCAACGTGCGGCCGCTTAACTGGTCGACCAGTTTGAAGGTGCGCAGATCCATATCCGCGCTGTCATTGATCAACAGGGAATCAGAGTATTCGATCAGAGGCGGAGCAACCAGCTGATAGCCGGAACGGCGCATCAGCTCAAGTACTTCACGGCGCATGACTTCGATGCGCCATGCTTCTTCAGGCAACATGTCCTGGATGAATTCAGGCAACAACCATTTCATTTTCAGTTTATCCAGTAAATCAGCAGTAAACCGCTCAACATGAGCGTCAAACCGAGGAACCTCACCTGTCCATCATGCAACTGCGACAGGTTGCGCAGCGTCTGGCGCCAGGGCTTGGGGAACATGAAAGGCATCAAGCCTTCCAGCACCAACATCAGGCCCAGCGCCGCCAGCCAAAAATCAAGCATCGCCTACTACTGTGTACTTTTGCCGGAATTCTTCAGATATTTGAAGAAAGCGGAACTCGGATCGATCACCATCACATCGTTCTTGTCCCTGAAAGTCTGCTTGTAGGCTTCCAGGCTGCGATAGAAGGAAAAGAATTCCGTATTGCGGCCAAAGGCGGCGGCATACAAGGCGGTCGCTTTCGCATCGCCCTCACCCTTGATCTTCTGTGCGTCACGATAAGCATTGGCCAGCAACACCTGACGCTGCTTGTCGGCATCGGCACGGATCTTTTCGCTCTCGGCGTTACCGGTCGCGCGCAATTCGTTGGCGACGCGTTTGCGTTCCGCTTCCATGCGGCTATAGACGGAACCGCTGATCTCAACCGGGAAATCGACGCGTTTCAGGCGCACATCCAGCACTTCCACGCCGATCTTGCGCGCGTCTCCGTCGGTCTTCTCCTGCACCACACGCATCAGTGCGTCGCGCTTGCCTGACACCACGTCATGGATGGTCAGTTTGCCGAACTCTTCACGCAGGGCGGAATTGACCGTCTGCATCAAGCGGGTCTGCGCACGCGCCTCGTCGCCGCCCACGCTGATGTAATACTGCTTGACGTCGAAGATGCGCCATTTGACGTAGGAATCGACCAGCACGTTCTTCTTCTCGGCCGTGATGAAACGCTCCGGCTCCGCCGAATCCAGCGTCAGGATGCGCGAATCGAAGAAGCGCACATTCTGCAGCAGCGGCACCTTGAATTTGAGTCCGGGTGTCGTCTCCAGACGCATCACTTCACCCAACTGGAACACGATAGCAGCCTGACGCTGATCCACCACGAAGGTGCTCATACTCAGCAGGATCAGGGCAATGATCGTCCCCACCAACAGATTTCTGATCTTCATACTCATTTAGCGTGCCTCCCGTTCGCGGCCAATCAGCAGTTCACGCGCGCGTTGCGGCATGTACTCCGAGTCAGGCGCCTGCTCAGCAGATTTGGATGCGGCTTGTGGAGCCGCTATCGCGCCTGTTTGCTGCATCAATTTGTCCAGCGGCAGATATAACAGACTGCCATTGCCGTTCTTCTGGTCGATCATCACCTTGCTGCTGCTGGTCATGATCTGCTGCATCATGTCGATGTACATACGCTCGCGCGTGACCTTGGGTGCCTTCTCGTATTCAGCCAGGATCTGCTTGAAGCGGCTGGCATCACCTTCTGCATTGGCGATCACACTCTGTTTGTAACCGGACGCCTCTTCCATCAGTCGCGCCGCCGCACCCTTGGCCTTGGGCACCACGTCGTTAGCATAAGCCTGACCTTCGTTCTTCTGGCGCTCTCTGTCCTGACCGGCCTTCACTGCATCGTCGAACGCGGCCTGCACCTGCTCTGGCGGCTGCGCGTTCTGCATCGTCAGCTTGCTGATGACGATGCCGGAATTGTAGCGATCCAGGATGTCCTGCATCAGGCGCGTGGTCTCACCCGCTACTTCTTCACGCCCTTCGTACAGCACGAAGTCCATCTTGCTGCGACCGACCACTTCGCGGATCGCCGTTTCCGCCGATTGGCGCACGTTCTCATCCGGATTGCGGTTGTTGAACAGATAGGCGCCGGGATCCTTCAGAAAGTATTGCACCGCGAACTGGATGTCGATGATGTTCTCATCGTCAGTCAGCATCAGTGACTCGCGCAGCACTTTGTTCTTGACGTTGTCGCGATAGCCCACTTCGATGGTACGCACCTGGCTCAGATTGACGATCTCGACAGTCTCGACCGGATACGGCAGATGCCAGCGCGGACCGGCCTCGGTCGTCTCGACCTGCTTACCGAAACGCAGCACCACGCCGCGCTGACCTTCGTCGACGATGTAGAAACCGCTGGCGAGCCAGATCAATGCCACGATCAGCAAGATCAGACCGATGCTCATACCGCCACCGACGCCGCCGCTGCCGCCCGATTTGGGTGTTGAGCCACCGCGACCACCGAAGATGGATTCGATCTTGCGATTCAGGTTGCGCACGACCTCTTCCAGGTCGGGCGGACCGCCACTATTGTTCTTGCCCCACTGCGGGTCATTCAATCCCATGATTCCTCACACTTTCCGATCAATGATTGTTCAACGGATGCCATTCTTCGGCCTGTTTTTGCTGAATCGGTGTATCCCGTACTGCTGTCAGTGCATCGCGCAAAGCCTCTACGCCGGCACCGGATTTTGCACTCAAATGAATGGCGACGATATTACCATACTCGTCGCGCTTGACGTCCGGCGCCAAGCCCTGCAGATCGATCTTGTTATAGATCACGATCTGGGGAATATCCTGTGCCCCGACTTCCTTCAATACCTTGTTCACTTCGGCCACCTGATCGTTGCGCTCGGGGCTGTTCACATCGACCACATGCAGCAGCAGATCGGCTTGGGCCGTCTCTTCCAGCGTACTGCGGAAGGCCGCCACCAGCCCGTGCGGCAGATGCCGGATGAAACCCACCGTGTCAGACAACACCACCTGGCAAGGGCTATCACCGGGCAGGTAAAGCTTGCGCGCCGTGGTATCCAGCGTCGCGAACAACTGGTTCGCGACGTATGTACCGGCGTTGGTCAAGCGGTTGAACAGCGTGGATTTACCGGCATTGGTATAGCCCACGATGGACACTGACAGCACGTCCGAGCGATTGCGCGCACGACGCTGCAATTCACGTTGGCGCTTGAGTTTCTTCAGGCGATCGTTGAGCAGATACACGCGCTTGTCCAGCTTGCGCCGATCCAACTCAAGTTGCGTCTCGCCGGGTCCGCGCGCGCCGACGGCGAACTTCTGCTGCCCCATGTCCGTGTTCATACCGGCCAAACGGGTGGACAGGTATTTGAGCTGCGCCAGTTCCACCTGCACCTTGCCCTCATGGCTCTGTGCACGCAGGGCGAAGATGTCCAGGATCAGCATGGTGCGGTCGATCACCCGCGCCTGCAGCTTGGCAGACAGGTTGCGCATCTGCGCGGGAGACAAGTCATGATTGAAGATGACCAGCGGGGCTTCCAGTTCCTCGACCCGGGCGGCGATCTCATCCACCTTGCCGCTGCCGGCAAAGGTGGCGGGATCGGGACGCTGCCGCTTGCCCTCGATCAGCGCGAGGACTTCCACCCCGGCACTTTCCGCGAGCAAACGGAGCTCTTCCAGACTCTCGGCGTAGTCCGGCGCGCCAAAATCAAGACTGACCAATACCGCCGTATTGGGGGCAGTCGTTGATTCGGACATCACTGCTCGTCGTAAGGGATGGAGATGGCGCGGGCCGGGACGATGGTAGAGATGGCGTGCTTGTAGACCATCTGGGTGACGGTGTTCTTCAACAGCACCACATATTGATCGAACGAATCGATCTGGCCTTGCAGCTTGATCCCGTTGACCAGATAGATCGCGACCTGCACATGTTCCTTGCGCAATGCGTTCAGGAACGGGTCTTGTAATTGTTGCCCTTTAGTACTCATGATAGTCGGCTCGTAGTGTGGTTTAAACGCCGCCACTGTACTGGAAAACGGCGGCTTGCGAAAGGAAAATGCAGCGCTCCTGCCCGCATTCCCCCTTACGTGATGGATCCCCGGATTGTTAAAATGCATAGCTCCACATCTTGCTAACCACCCACAGGAACCGACATGCCACGCCTCGCCATCGCTTTTTTCCTTTATGCCAGCCTTTTTACCCCAGCCTACGCCCAAAACAGCGATGCTTCATGGCAAGGCAACGCCGCCCTGTCCTTCTCCCGCTCTGCCGGCAATACCAGTGGCACAACGTACTCGATCTCGATCGATGAGGCGCGGACGACTGACGCCAACAAGCTATCCGCCTATGCCTCGGCGCTATATGGCAAAAGTCAGGGGGTAGTCAGTGCCGACAAGACGCGCCTTGGCAGCAGATATGACCACAACCTGAGTCCGCTGCTATTCGGTTTCGGACAACTGGAGTTCGAACAAGACAGGATGGCGAACCTGGAGCTGCGTAGCGGCTTGGGTGCCGGTTTCGGTTATCACTTACTGAAAAAAGACAGCGTCACATTCGATGTGTTCGGCGGTCTGTCCCGCAACCGATCGGACATGATGACCGGCAACACGGTCAGCATCGTCGAGGTGATCATGGCGGAAGAATCCACGCACACATTGACGCCGAACACCCGCTTCAAGCAGAAGCTGAGCTACTACCCAAGCACGCAAACTGGCGGGGAGTTTCGCACCGTGTTCGATAGCAGCCTGGTGATCAATCTGAACAGCACGATGGGCCTGTCTATCAGCCTGCAGAACAAATACAACAGCGATATCGGCACGGGTGTCAAACACAGCGATACCGTGTTGCTGACAGGGCTTAACGTCAAGTTATAACCTCTTTAACCGTACTTCTTGCGCCCCCGGATACGTGCTCGATGGGCGGCGCGTTCTTCGCTCTCTGTCAATGGACGCGGTGCCTTGTCGGCAAACGGATTCTTGCCGGATTTGAATTCGATGCGTAATGGCGTGCCCTGCAGCTTGAACGCATCGCAGAACACCCGCTCCAGATAGCGTATGTAACTGGCCGGCACTTTCTCCAGTGCACTGCCGTGCACGACGATCAACGGCGGGTTGCTGCCGCCCTGGTGCGCGTAACGCATCTTGGGACGGAACGGCCCGTTGCGCGGCGGGGCCTGTTTTTCCACAGCCGCTTCCAGCACGCGCGTGAGTTGCGGCGTTGGCATCTTGGTCATCGCGGCGGTATAGGCCTGGTTGACCGACTTCAGCAGATTATCCACGCCAGTGCCCTTCAGCGCGGAGATGAAGTGCTGCTTGGCGAAATCCAGAAAGTGCAGCTTGCGGTCGATGTCGCGCTTGGCACTGTCGCGTGCGTATTCATCCAGTCCGTCCCACTTGTTCACTGCCAGCACCAGCGCGCGTCCGGCCTGCAGCACGAAGTCCGCAAGGTGCGCATCCTGTTCGGTGATCTGGTCGCTGGCGTCCACCACCAGCACCACCACATTGGCATCCTCGATGGCCTGCAGGGTCTTCACCACCGAGAACTTCTCGATGGCCTCGTCGATCTTGCCGCGACGGCGCACACCGGCGGTGTCGATGATGGTGTACTGCTTGCCGCCGCGCTCGAAATCAATATAGATGGAGTCGCGCGTGGTGCCCGGCTGGTCGAAGGCGATGACGCGTTCTTCGCCGAGGATGGCGTTGACCAGCGTGGATTTGCCGACGTTGGGTCTGCCGACGATGGCAAGCTTCGGATGATGTGACTTCTCTTCCGTTTCCGGTTCGGCTGCAGGCAACTCGTCCAGCGCGATCTCGATCATCTCCGCCACGTTCTCGCCATGCGCTGACGAGATGGGGATAGGTTCGCCCAGCCCGAGTTCGTGGAAGTCGGCCGTGACACGGGCGCGTTGCATACCTTCGGCCTTGTTCACCAGCAGCATCAGCGGTCGTCCGGTCTTGCGCAACTGGGTGGCGATGATCCTGTCCTGCGGCGTCAATCCATCGCGGCCATCCACCAGAAACAGCACCAGATCGGCCTCGTCCACTGCCTGACGCGTCTGCTTGGCCATCTCATACAAGATGCCTTCCTTGGCCACCGGTTCAAGGCCGCCGGTATCGACCACCAGGAATGGCCGCTCCCCGACCCGCCCGCGACCGTAATGACGATCACGCGTCAGGCCGGGTTTGTCGGCAACCAGCGCATCACGGCTGCGCGTGAGGCGGTTGAATAGTGTTGATTTGCCGACGTTGGGGCGTCCAACCAGAACCAGTGTGGGTAGCATTACTTTTGTACCGAGATCGCCAGCAACTCACCGTCACTGGTTTGAACCATTGCGCCGTCACCCATCAGAACGGGGGCGGCAATAATTGCGCTGCCATCCGTCTTGCGACGTGCCAGCAGGTTGCCATCGCGGGTGTCGAGCAAATGTACATAACCTTCGAAGTCACCGATCAGCAAATGATCTTCGACGGGATAAGGTGCTGTCATTTGACGATAGGCATGCTGGTCGTTCTTCCACAAGGTGGCACCAGTACTTCTGTCCAGCGCGAACACGCTGCCATCTGCATCGGTCACATATAGATAGCCGCCGAACAGGGCCAAACCCTTGTCGCTGGACATCTCGCGCGACCACATGGTGTTGCCCTGGATCGCATCGAAACATGCCAACCTGCCCTGAAAGGCGATGGCACACACTTGCCTGTCATCAGCGGCAGGCAGACTGGTGATGTCGCTGATGCGCTCCAACTCCGTGTTGCCGCGCGGTTGTGATACGGCCGCTTCCCAGATCACGATCCCTTTGCTCAGTCCGATCGCCGCCAGTCGGCCCGCCGCGAATCCCGCGTAGACCATGCCGTTGCGGATGACCACGCCGGCGTTGCTGCGCACACTCAGGGCGGGTGTGACGCGCTCATACAACCACAAGCGCTTGCCATCTTCCGCATTCAGACCCGCGATGCGGCCGTTGCCGGTGCGCACCACCACGATGCCGCTGGCGATCTGCGGCGCGCTCAACACTTCACTGGACACCTGCACTTGCCAGCGCAACTTGCCGTCTGTCTCATCGTATGCGGCCAGTTCGCCCTGATCGCCGCCGACCAGTACCAGCCCTCCGCCCGCTCCCACACCGCCGGAGACCGTGAAGCCAGGTTCGATACGCCACATCTGCTTGCCGCTGTCGCGGTCGAAGCGATACAGATACTTTTCGCTCGCTCCGAACACCGCCACGCGCGTGACACCCGGTGTCAGCACGTTGATACCGCTGTCGCCCAGCGACTGCTGCCAGCGTACCTGTATCTTCGCTGCCGGCTTGAAGTCGATCAATTTGGCCGGCTCGATGCTCGCCTTGTCACTGCTGCATGCAGCCAGCAACAGCGCGCAAGCCAGCAGACTGAAGTGACGCAACATCATTTTGCGTTACCCAGTCCATCCAGCTTCAACTGGATCAGATTGCGTTGAACAGCCTGCTCATCGGCTTTTTCCAAGGCTTGCTTGTAAGCGATGCGCGCATCGTCGGTCTTGCCCATCGCGCTCAGCACGTCCCCCTTCAGATCGGCATAAACACTATCGAAGGCAGCCGGATGTTCTGTGCCCAGATGCTTGAGCGCATCCTCATATTGTTTCTCGTCCAGCAGCATGGCTGCCAGCTTGAGACGGGCCACATGTTGCAGGCCATCTTCATCCGCATGCTCGATCACCCACCACAATCTGGCCTTGGCGCGTGTCGCATCGCCGGCCTGCTGGCTGATCTGCGCAGCCAGCAGTTGCGCACGTGTCGCATAAGGGCTGTCCGCGAAGCGCTCGGCCAGTGCATCAGCTGCATCACCGATAAGCTTGTCATCGCCGCTCGCGGTCTGCTTCATCACCTCGGCATACAGACTGGCGGCACCGGTCGACTGGCTGGCCTGATGCTGCTTCCAGAACTGGCTGCCGGCGAAAGCCAGCAGGGAGACCGTGACGAGTCCATACACCCAGCTGCTGTTCTCCTTCCACCAAGACTTGAGCGCGTCGACCTGTTCCTGTTCGTGTAGATCCAACTCTGACATTTTCATTCCCTCACTTGATCAATTCTTTAATCTTGCTTTGCAATTCCGTCATCGCGACACGCTGCTGCTCGCCACCGCGTAGCGGCTTGACGGTGACCGCATTCGCGGCAGCCTCGTCGTCGCCGACGATCACCGCACATACTGCGCCGCTACCGTCCGCTTTCTTCATCTGCGATTTGAAACTTCCGCCGCCGCAATGCAGCAGCACTCGCACGCCGCTGTCCCGCAACTGTTCGGCAGCTTGCCATGCGACCACCTGCGCCTGCTCGCCCTGATGCACCACATACACATCCAATGGTGCGGCAGGCGGTGTCATGCCGTCTTCCTGCAACAACGCCAGCAGACGCTCCACGCCCATCGCGAAACCCATGGCCGGTGCCGGTTTACCGCCGATCTGCTCGATCAATCCGTCGAAACGGCCGCCCGCGCAGATGGTGCCCTGCGCGCCCAGACGTGTGGTGACCCACTCGAACACCGTACGGTTGTAATAGTCCAAACCGCGCACCAGACGCGGATTGATCTCGAACGCGACATCGTGTCGCTTCAGGATCGCCTGCACCGCCTCGAAATGCTGGATCGCCTCATCTTCCAACTCATCCATCAACTTGGGCGCATTGCCTACCAGCTCCTGCATGGCCGGATTCTTGGTGTCGAGGATACGCAGCGGATTGCTGTACAGACGACGCTGTGCATCGGCATCCAGCACATCCTTATGCCCCTCGAAATAGGCGATCAGCTTGTCGCGATGACGCTGACGGGATGCGCTGTCACCCAGCGTATTCAATTGCAGTGTCACATCGCGGATGCCCAACTTCTTCCACAGGCGTGCGCACATGATGATCTGCTCGGCATCGATGTCCGGCCCGCCGAACCCCATCGCCTCCACCCCGATCTGGTGGAACTGGCGGTAACGACCCTTTTGCGGACGCTCGTGGCGGAACATCTGGCCCGAATACCACAGACGCTGCGGCGCGTTATACAGCAAATTGTGCTGCAGCACGGCACGTACGCAGGAAGCGGTCCCTTCCGGGCGCAAGGTCAGATGGTCGCCGTTCAGGCTGTCCTCGAAGCTGTACATCTCCTTTTCGACGATGTCGGTGACTTCGCCGATGGCGCGCTTGAACAACGCGGTCGGCTCCACCAGCGGCATGCGGATGTTGCGATAGCCATAGGCTTCCAGCCACTCGCGCACGGTGTCCTCGAACCACAGCCACAGCCCCGCCTCGTCCGGCAGGATGTCGTTCATGCCTTTGACGGCTTGCAATGCATCACTCATTTCTTCTGGTACTTTCTTGCCACATATTCATTGACGATCCGGGTGAACTCTTCGGCGATGTTGTCGCCGCGCAGGGTCACCGTCTTCTCGCCGTCCACATAGACCGGTGCCGAGGGGGTTTCGCCAGTGCCCGGCAGGCTGATGCCGATGTTGGCCATCTTGCTCTCGCCCGGACCGTTCACGATGCAGCCCATCACCGCCACCGTCATTTCTTCCGTGCCACTGTATTGCTCGCGCCACACCGGCATCTGCGCGCGCAGATAGTTCTGGATGTGCTGTGCCAGTTCCTGGAACACCGTGCTGGTGGTGCGGCCGCAGCCGGGGCAAGCCGTGACCATAGGCGTGAACGAACGCAGGCCCATGGTCTGCAGGATCTCCTGCGCCACCACCACTTCTTCGGTGCGCGCGCCGCCCGGTGGCGGGGTCAACGACACACGGATGGTGTCGCCTATACCTTGCTGCAGCAGTACAGACAGCGCGGCGGTGGATGCCACGATACCCTTGGAACCCATGCCTGCCTCGGTCAAACCCAGATGCAGCGCGTAGTCACAGCGCTGCGCCAACTCCTGATACACGGCGATCAGATCCTGCACCTCGCTCACCTTGCACGACAGCACGATGCGGTCGCGCGACAAGCCCAGTTCCTCGGCGCGTTGCGCACTTTGCAGTGCAGAGACGATCAACGCCTCGCGCGTCACCACGCGCACGTCCTTGGGCTCGGGCAGCTTGGCGTTCTCGTCCATCATGCGCACCACCAGATCCTGATCCAGACTGCCCCAGTTGACACCGATGCGCACCGGCTTGTCGTACTGCTTCGCCACCGCGATCATCATCGCGAACTGGTCCTCACCCTTGCGGTTCTTGCCGACGTTGCCGGGATTGATGCGGTACTTTGCCAGCGCCTTGGCGCATTCCGGATATTCGGTGAGCAGACGATGGCCGTTGTAATGGAAGTCGCCGATCAACGGCACATTGCAGCCCAGCGCGTCCAGACGACGACGGATGTGCGGCACCGCTTCGGCCGCTTCGGAAGTGTTGACCGTAATACGCACCAGTTCCGAGCCGGCGATCGCCAGTTCGTGCACCTGCTTGGTAGTGCCGGTGATGTCAGCGGTATCGGTATTGGTCATCGACTGCACCACGATGGGAGCGCCACCACCGATGACGATGTCATCAACGCGCACCGCCTGCGTCGCGTGACGCAGATTGGAAGGATGCATCATGCGTTCTACTCCAGAACCAGCTTGGCGACGTTCGCCGGGTTGAATTTCGACAGATCGACTTGCTTGCCGTGGTAATACATGCGGATCGCACCCGGTCTGGCGATGGTGACGTTGTACGGCGCACGATGACCGCCGCCTATCCATTTTTCCTCACCAGCCTTGGTCACCCGCGACAACAATATCTCACCGTTCACATCGATGATCTCCATCCATGCTTCTTCGAGGAACACGATATGGATCGGGCGCTTCATCAACAGCGCCAGCGGCACTTCAGGCTTGGGTGGCGCATCTGGCATCACCGATTCTGTCACTGCCGCCGCAACGGGTTCCGGCTTGCTCACTTGCTGCGGCGGGCTGGCGACGACCGGTTTTGGCGCTACCACCGGCTTCGCCGTTTCTACCGGTTTTGGTGCTACCACCGGTTTTGGCGCTTCCACCACCTTGACCGGCTCAACCGGCTTTACGACAGGCACCGGCTTCGCGACCGGCAAAGGCTTGACTGCTTCGGGTTCCTTTGCAACCGGTTCCGGCTTATGCACTTCCACGACTTTCGTTGGCTCGGCCGCTTGTTCTACAACTGGCTGCTCAGGCTCCGCCTCGACTAGCGCTGCGGCACTCACAGCAGAAGCCGGCTCCACTGCGGCCTCTTCGCTCACTTTGACCGGGACCGGCAGCGAGATGTTTACTGGTTGCATCAGGATGAAACCGGCCAGCAGGATCGCGACTGCCAACGCCCCCAGCAGCAGATAACGACTGCGCCGGCTCGCGTCTCCTGTGATCGGCAAGGGCGCCCCCCCTGCCTGAACGTCCGTCACATCGAAATGATGTTCGGTCTGCGTGTGGGTCGCTGCCAGCAACTTGGCCTCATCCATGCCCAGCACACGCGCATAGCTGCGCACGAAACCGCGCAGGAAAGTGCCTTGCGGCAGATGCTCGGCATCATCATGCTCCAGCGCTTCGACTTGGCGCACACTGTACTTGACGCGCTCCGCGATCTCTTCCACCGACAAGCCGCGTGCTTCACGCTCGGCACGCAGGATCGCGCCGACCTTCAATGCAGGTTGTTGCGCTTCATGCCCGACCGTCTCGTTCTGAATCTCTGTCATCACTCGCCCGCCTGCAGAAGTTGCGCTTCACGCGAATCCGGGAAACGCTTGCGCAATTGCAGCGCGTAACTCGCCGCCGCATTTCGGTCCCCCGCCTTGCGCTCTACGCGCACCGCCAGCCACAGGTGCTCCGGCGTCAACGCCTCATACACTTGCATGAAACGCATCAGATGGACTTTGGCCATCGAATAGTCGCCCCTGATGTAGTTCAATTCCGCCAGCCCGATCTGCGCTTCTGGCATACCCGCATGCAGGATCAACGCGCGCTCAAGATAGCTTTCCGCCGCGACAAGGTCGCCGGCTTTGATGGCGCACACCCCCGCATTGGCATACGCCATATCCGGGGTGTTATAGAGGGGGTCTTTCAAAGCATCCAGAAACTTGGCGATGGACTCCTTGGGCTTGCCGCGCTGGCACAGGAACCAGCCATAGTTGTTCAGCGCGGATGCGCTGCGAGGATCGAGTTGCAAAGCACGGCGAAAATCCTTGTCCGCCAGCGCATCCTCGCGCAGCCTCATGCGCACCAGGCCGCGCACATTGTAGGCAGGCGCATAGGAATCATCGGCCTGCATGGCCGCACCCAATTCCTGCAAGGCGATGGAATACTGCCCACGCTCAAAATAAGAGGCAGCCAGTTCGGTATGGATCTTGGCGCTGTTGCGTGCGCGCTCATCGGACACACCATTGCTGGCGCAGCCGGCCAGCAAAAATGCCATGAGATAGACCATCCACTGTTTCATCGACTTGCCTCCATGATTCGTAGGGTTCGTTTCGACTTGTCCTGCACTTGTCCCGCCAGTTGTCCGCAGGCGGCCGCGATGTCGTCGCCGCGCACCTTGCGGATGGTGGTGACGATGTTCGCCTGCATCAGGATGTCGCGAAAATGCTTCACCGTCTCCATATCGGAACGGCGGTAAGGCGCTTGCGGGAAAGGATTGAACGGGATCAGGTTGAACTTGCACGGCACATCACGCACCAGTTCGATCAGCTCGCGCGCATCCTGCGGACGGTCGTTCACGCCCGCCAGCATCACATATTCAAAGGTAACGAAATCACGCGGTGCCTTTTCCAGATAGCGCAGACAAGCCGCCATCAATTCCTGCAAAGGATATTTCTGGTTGATCGGCACCAGCACGTTGCGCAATTCATCGTTCGGCGCATGCAGCGAGATCGCCAGCGCCACCGGACATTCGTCACGCAAACGATCCATGGACGGCACCACGCCGGAGGTGGACACCGTCACGCGGCGGCGCGACAGGCCATAGCAATGATCGTCCAGCATCAGGCGCAAGGCGCTCACGGTACTGTCGAAGTTCAGCAACGGTTCGCCCATGCCCATCATCACCACGTTGGTGACCGGCCAGTTGCCTTCTTCGTTCTTGCCCAACTCGTGGTTGGCCCACCACACCTGGCCGATGATCTCGGCGGTGGACAGGTTGCGGTTGAAGCCCTGCTTGCCGGTGGAACAGAACGCACAATCCAGTGCGCAGCCCGCCTGCGTCGAAACGCACAGCGTGCCCCTGCCCTCTTCCGGGATGAACACGGTCTCCACCGCGTTGCCGGTGCCCACATCCAGCAGCCATTTGCGCGTACCGTCGGAGGCGGTCTCTTCGCGCATCACCCTAGGCGTCTGGATACAGGCGAGTTGCTTCAGTTTGTCGCGAAGAGAGATCGCCAGATCGCTCATCGCGTCGAAATCGGACTCCCCGTTCTTGTATATCCAGCGCAGCACCTGCTTGGCGCGGAACGGCTTTTCGCCGTGTTCCGCGAACCAAGCGGTCATCGCAGCCGGTTCAAGATCGAGGAGGTTTTGCTTCATCAGCTATCGCTTAGCGAGAGTAGACGTTCAGTGCCGGGAAGAAGTAAGCGATCTCGACGGCAGCTGTTTCAGCTGCGTCGGAACCGTGCACCGCATTCGCGTCGATGCTGTCGGCGAAGTCGGCACGGATGGTGCCTTTGTCTGCCTTCTTCGGATCGGTTGCGCCCATCAGGTCACGGTTCTTGAGGATCGCGCCCTCGCCTTCCAGAACCTGGATCATCACCGGGCCGGAGATCATGAAGGTCACCAGATCGTTGAAGAATGGACGTGCAGCGTGCACGGCATAAAAACCTTCCGCTTCGGCACGGGACAGTTGCACCATGCGCGCAGCGATGACCTTCAGGCCGGCACCTTCAAAACGGGAATAGATCTGACCGATGACGTTCTTGGCGACTGCATCGGGTTTGATGATAGAAAGGGTACGTTCAACAGCCATGCTTCTCTCCAAATGATTATTGTGAATCAGAAAATTCTGAGGGCGCGATTCTAGCAGGGTTTACCTGCAATGTCGCAGCGCGGACAGGGGAGAATAGCCCCAACCGGCCTGCCGACAGACCGCCGGGCAGGCAGGTTGCAGACTTACCAACTGATTAATTAAACAGCAGATCCGGCAGGAACAGGCTGATCTCGGGGATGTAGGTGACCAGCCCGAGGAAGGCCAGCAATACCAGCAGCCAAGGCAAGGCGGCATGGGTGACTTCCATGATGCTCATGCCGGTGATGCCACTGGTGACGAACAGGTTCAACCCCACCGGCGGCGTGACCATGCCGATCTCCATGTTGACCACCATGATGATACCCAGATGGATGGGGTCGATGCCGAGTTGGGTGGCGATGGGAAAGAAGATGGGCGCGAGGATCAGGATGATCCCGGTCGGTTCCATGAAGTTGCCAGCTATTAGCAGAATGATGTTGACCACCAACAGGAACATCCACGGTGTCATGCCGTAAGCCACGATGTGCTCGGCGATGGTCTGCGGGATGCGCTCGGTGGTGAGCACGTGCGCGAACAGCATGGCGTTGGCGACGATGAACATCAGCATCACGGTGGTTCTGCTGGCGTCGACGAACACCTCGGGCAGGTCTTTGAACTTGAGGTCCTT
>Ga0180732_1000754_pt1 | contig 24172 bp, 24 predicted proteins | sample KR11_01MetaG_FD_148674 | JGI IMG/M metagenome (GOLD analysis project Ga0180732, IMG submission 148674) | Groundwater microbial communities from the Olkiluoto Island deep subsurface site, Finland - KR11_0.1 MetaG | ecosystem: Environmental > Aquatic > Deep subsurface > Groundwater | place... | reverse complement strand
TTTATCCCTGGTGAAAAACCTTCTATGTGCCTGTCCTGGTCAAATCCCAAGGTATAGTGGTTTAGAATATCAATCATATTATTTTGCTCTTTTAAAAAAACTATCTAATACCTGCCCTGCCAGAGAATGCCCATAGGAATTAGTGGGTGCGAAACTTGAATAATCATCTAAAGTTTCGCACCCCATCTATGCAACAAAAGCTTTAAAGGGTAAAGGACCAACTAAATTTCAGTGAAATTCTGTGTTGCTCAGTGGTGAATTTTTATAATATTACATAAAAAAATGAGTTTGTAAATTTTGATTATAAACACCACATACAAGGTATTGTATAGCTCATAAATCAAAGCCACTAATAAGTTAAAAAGTTTTAAATTTATCTTCATTTTTATCTTGACAGTTGATTTTAAATGGTTCACAAAAAAGTCAGATTTAAGGAGATGTTAATATGACTATTGTAAGATGGGATCCTTTGAGAAACGTAGCGACTCTGCAAGACCGTATAAATCGTATATTTAATGAAGCCTTTGCCGATTCAAAAGACTTTGAAGACGAGGTCAGCATGTCCGCCTGGAGACCAGTAGTAGATATTTTTGATACTAATAATGCAATCGTCATAAAAGCAGAACTTCCTGGGATAAAAAAAGATGATGTTTCCGTAGATGTTAAAGATAATGTGCTGACAATTAAAGGCGAGCGCTCTTTAAGTAAAGAAATCAAGGAAGAAAATTACTACAGAAAAGAAAGAAGCTTTGGCAAATTCCAGAGGTCGTTCACCTTGCCTGAAGCCATAGAACCTGCAGGGATTAAGGCAAATTTCAAAAACGGAGTGCTTGAAATAGAAGTACCGAAAGCTGAGGAAAAAAAGCCAAAACAAATAAGCATAAACGTAGAATAAATAAAACTTCCAGTATAGTATTTTTTGCTGCTCACCCGTAATTTTAAACCCATAGCGTCCTGTTTTTTCTTTAAAATGGAGATAGCCATGCCTGATCTTGACAAACTATGCTTTGATGGAAATGGATTTGAATCTGATTATGATTATGAATCTACAACTAACAGATTCGGTTTAAAAAACCTTTTTGATGACGTTATAACCTGGGATGATATGTATGACAATTTGTGGGATGAAGAATTTTGGGATGATTAGCCTTGAATTATTAATTCACCTAATTTGAAATTCAAAAATAGACTCAATAAGTAAACTATATACAAAAAGGCAGAGCCAAAAATGGCAAGCCGATCGCTTAACGTGTTGAAGAAAAATGAAAGAGGACTGCTGAATGAGTATCAGCGGTCCTTTTCTTTCTGGAAGAAATCTTCCGCAATGGGCAGATGCTGTACTGCCTGAAAGGTCCTAAGCAGCTTTGTCACTGATAATAGATAATGTTCTCAATCGATATCTTGCCCTTTGCCAGTCCCAATCGCATTGCCGGAGTCTGCTTGTTCCTGCCAACTTCCACGAAATTGTAGAAGACGCGGAAGATATCCAGCAGTTTGCCAACCATAACAGGTTTGTAGGGGCCGTAGCCAAACCAGCGGCGGCCCAAGTTCGCCGAACTGCTGATTGGTCTCTCTATCAGCGATAATCTCCTTCGGACCTGCATGAAGACGCGATCAATGGCATGGAGGCTTGCCTTGTTGTAGAGCCAGGCAAGATGGTCCTCGTCATATCCCTGGATATCCGTCAGGTAGCACATAGCCTTTTCGGGCTCTCCCATATTCGGGAACGGATGTTCCACCCAACGATCCTGCCATTTCCCGATGTTGACCATCTGGGCCATCTTCTCCTTTATCATCAGGAGTTTTACCTGCCAATCCTTCAGGTCGGGATGCAGCTGCTTCATTGCTGCCATGCGGCGTCGATTGTCTGCCAAGATCCGGCGCTTTTCGTTAATGGTCGCTTCGGCGTTGATGCGCACGTAAAAGGCATCGCAGCGTCCCTCCCTTACCCTATCGGAAAATGCCGACAGACAAGCAGCCCGGAAGGCTGAGTCCTGATCGAGAAAAAAACGGACCTTTTCTGTGTTATCGAGAAGCTTCCTAAGAAAGAAAAAGTGCCCGTACATGGTGTATTCTCCACGCACCTGCATACCATCTTTTGGCAATGCAAGATCGTCATCCAGATTGTCCAACATTTCGACATCGTCCCTCTTGGCAACGTCCTCATATGTAGCAGCTATATTCCCCCTCAGAGATCCTGCATGTGTGCCAAATCTTTGGGCTCGGGTCTTTTTGATGGCCTCGATGTAATCCCGTCGAAGCCAGAGACGGGCATGTTGCCTGTAGGCCGGTTTTACTTCGTAATCACCTGAGGCAATCGCATCCCTCTCTATGTCGTCCGGATCCAGTGAGGGGTCAAAGTTGAGATGTAAGCCGAAAACATAACCGGTCGTGTTGTCAGCGCTGCCGACAGCACGAAAAATGATGTTTCTCCGGTCCTTGGCGTCCGACCAGTTGATCATATAGTCTTGCCGGTCAACTCCGATATAGAGGCGGGCAAACGACATGGATGGAAGATTACGTTCCCTCTCAGATAGAAAACTTGTGCACTGCTGATGAATAAAATCGATCTTCCGGTAGAGAGTGGACATGGTGATCCCTTCCACCTCGCAGATACGACGGAAAGGCACCTTGTTGACGAGAAGACGGAAAATAGCGGCATTTTTGTGGGGTTTTCGGTGCCGGATCGTCGGCGATGAAGCGGTAATGAATGTTCTGCCGCATGCCTTGCAACGATAGCGTATAGATCCTGCTTTTGTCCGTCCGAACGATTGATAGTGAGTCTTGCCTTTCTCTATATCTATATGGTGGTTCGGGCAGTCTTGGTTTGGGCAGGTTGGGATAGCTATAGTATCAAAAGGCTTCCAAAAGCGGCTCAGCTCTTCGTGGATGGCTTTGTTGCTCTTTATCGTTGGATATTGGCCGCAAAAACTGCACCGAAGCATGGGTGTGCCTCGACCTGAACCCACTACGCTATAAGTATCCCTACCACGTTCCGCTGCTCCCTTCCCTCTGGGCTGTCTCTTTGTGCTCGCCGGTACACCAAAATTCTGGCACTGTGGATTCTTACAGAAGTTGACCTGAATCGCACCGACTTCTACCGGAACACGTTCATCGATCTGGTTTGGTCCTTTGAGCAAAAAAAATCCCCCTACGAGATTCTACCTCGTTGGGGGATAAATGTTAAGCACTTTTTCAACACGTTAAGCGATCGGCTTGCCAAAAATGGCCCTGCCTTTTTTATTACATCACATTAGCCATCGCTGGATCTTTTCGCCGAACAAACACAATCGGTTTTGCGTGCAAATGGTGATGGAATATAATCCAGCCTGTGAATAATCATATCCTTTTAATCAAATAGAACGGCGGCGATGGATATCGTGGTTGTATTTCATTGCACATGCCTTTCTCACTCTTTGCTCCTGACATGCTCAAGAAATATATCAATCGGTGCAGTTGTAACATTTTTCTTAATCGGATATGCCTCCTTAACAGGCCCAATTATCCATGCTTCACTGATTTTTAAATCATCCAGTGCATTCCAGAATCCCCTGGTTACCTGCGGTGCAGTTGATGCCTTGAATTCACAGGCGATTTTTTTTCTTCCCTTTGTCAATACCAGGTCGATTTCCGCACCGGCTGATGTGCGGAAAAAAGCTGCCTGCCAGCCCGGAAGTTGCGAAAGAATATTTTCCATGGCAAACCCTTCCCACGAAGCCCCGTAAACAGGATGCCCCAGCAGGTCGTCGGCTTTGTTTATGCCGAGCAGGGAGTGAAGTATGCCTGAATCCCTGATAAATACTTTTGGGGACTTCACCAGACGTTTTTTAAGGTTTGCTTCAAAAGGCGGCAGGACCCTGACCATAAAAGTTTGTGACAGGAGATCGAGGTATTTTCTGACAGTTGTATGACTTACCCCCATTGATTCACCGAGCTTTGAGCTGTTTAAAACCTGCCCGTGGATATGGGCAAGCATCTGCCACAGTCGCCCCAAAGACTGCGCTGGAATTGAAAATCCCAGTTGAGGAATATCCCTTTCAAGAAAAGTTCTTATAAAATTCTCCCGCCAGGTAAAACTTGCCTTTTCACTTCCTGCAAGAAAACTCCTTGGAAAACCGCCCCTGAACCAAAGCTTCATAATTTCAGCAGGATCTTTCCTGTCCTTCACAGGTATTTCGGAAAACATGAATGGTGTCAGTTCAATGTAGGCGATCCTGCCGGCAAGAGTCTCCGAACTCTGCCTGATCATGTCCCTTGATGTACTGCCAAGAATAAGTATCTGGCCGTTTGAACCCCGCTCATCTATAATACTTCTTAAGACTGGGAAAAGTTCTGGCCTGCGCTGTATTTCATCCAGGCATATGAGATTCTCTTTCTGAAGCTGAAAAAAAAGTTCCGGATCTTCAAGTTTTCTCTGATCAGATGGCTTTTCAAGATCAAGATATACCGCATTCTTTCGGCCCTTTACAATCTCAAGGGCAAGCGTTGTTTTGCCGCACTGGCGCGGACCAAGAACCGCAACTGCAGGGAAGTTATTAAGTCTCTCCTGTATTTCAGTCTGAATTATTCTATTAATATAACCTTGCATATTGAATTAATATCTTTCAATTTACAATATTGCAAGCTTTTTTATTTTATAGCGTTTGTCAGAATAATGTTCCAATTGTTTATAAATATAATAGCGGTATTCGAGCAAACCATTTTGATAATTTTGCAGACGTTCCTGGCAAAGTGAATCGTAAAAATTGAAGCTGTCTGAGTCCCGAAGCGAAGCGAGGTCGAGTTCTTTAATTTTAGCGGAACGAGGCTTTTTCAAATCCGGACAAGCCGATTCCTTCGTAAAAAAAATTAGAGGTATTGATTTTTGATAATAAAAGTTGATAATAGTACTCAAATGAACTTCAAACTGTTCATGAGAGGAGGAAAAAAATGGAAGACAGGCCAAGAGGTGCTTTTATCCAGAGGGATAAGAAAACGTACGCTATAGTGCCCAGAACACCAATGGGTCTTGTAACGCCGGATATTCTGGAGAACATTGCCAGGGTGGTACGCAAGCATAATATTCCGGTAATTAAAATAACCTCCGCCCAGAGAATGGCTCTTGTAGGTTTGAGGCCGGAAATCGTTGAGCAGGTGTGGGAAGAACTTGGAATGAATGTGGGGCCTGCTGTTGAAATTTGTGTGCACTATGTTCAGGCATGTCCAGGTAATGCTCTGTGCAAATTCGGCATTCAGGACTCTCTTGGGTTAGGAGCCAAATTAGAAAAAATATTTGTTGGAACAGATATCCCTGCAAAAGCCAAGATAGGTATATCAGGCTGCCCATTTAATTGCGGCGAAAGCTATCTTAGAGATTTTGGTGCCTTTGGGAAAAAGTCAGGATGGACTGTAATTTTTGGGGGTAATTCAGGCGGCAAACCACGCATCGGTGATGTAATTGCTGAAAAATTAAACGAAGAAGAAGTAATTGAATTGGCAAAAAAATGCTTTAATTATTATGGCGCGAATGCAAAGAAAAAAGAAAGAACAGCGCGCTTTATTGAACGCATTGGTATAGATGAATTTAAAAATAATGTTTTAGAGGTGATTGTATGAAAATATTTGCGTCCGGGTCTCTGGCTTATGACCGTATAATGAACTTTCCAGGGGAATTTGAAGATCATATATTACCTGAGAAATTACATATTCTTAATGTCTGCTTTATGGTTGACGGTCTTACCGAGAAGTTCGGAGGCACAGCAGGAAATATTGCTTACAGCCTTTCCTTATTAGGAGAAAGCCCTATGATTCTGGCAACTGCCGGTAAAGATTTTGACAGCTATGAAACATGGCTGGCTCAAAACAACCTTCCTTTAAATGGAATTCGAAAAATTACAGAAGAACTCACCGCAGGCGCTTATATTACAACAGACAAAGCAGATAATCAGATCACAGGCTTTAATCCAGGAGCGATGAAATATCCATCGCTCTATAATTTTGACGGAATTAATAGGGATGAGGCAATAGCAATTATAGCTCCGGGTAATATTGAAGACATGATAAGCTATGGCCGTATTTATAAAAAACACGGGATGCCTTATATCTTTGATCCAGGCCAGTCTATCACGGCGCTTTCAGGAGACCAGTTGTCGGAGATAATTACCGGGTCTGAGATGCTGATATCCAATGACTATGAGCTGGAAATGATAAAGAAAGCTACTGGATTGGAAAAGCCGGCTCTCCTTAAGATGACAAAAAGCATTATAACAACTCTTGGCGAAGATGGCTCTATACTCTGTCATCAGAAGCAAGAAACAAAAATACCATCAGCAAAAGCCGCGGTAGTATCCGACCCGACCGGTGCAGGAGATGCCTACCGTGCAGGAATGATTAAGGGAATGGTAACAGGAAAAGATTTGATTACTTCTGCCAAGATGGGAGCGGTTTGCGCCAGTTTCGCAGTTGAGCACCACGGTACCCAGGAACATAAATTCACAGAGGAAGATTTCTGGAACCGTTATCAGGCCAATTTTTAGCCCTTATATTTTAACAAGATCATAGCTACGGCTTCCCAACCCAATAGTTTCAGCATATTCAAGCTGTATGGTCCAGTCCACTTTTGGATGTATACCCCTGAATTTATCTTCTCCGGGTTTAGTATTTTTTTCAAGGCACGATCCAGGTAAGGCCTGCTCGTTATTAACAAGATCTACAGAGGCCTGATCAATAGCAACTGGGTCTTTTGAAGCCACTATACCTATATTCCTTACGATAGGTGCATCATTATGGGCAAGACAGTCGCACTCAGGTGAAACATCGGTAATAAAATTCAAAAACAATGTTCTGCCCTTTTTATTCTTTAAAACACCCATCATATATTCAACAATATTTTCGAGAAAAATCGGTATATCCTGATTCCATTGAATCTGTATTGCATTGTTGGGGCAAATAATGATGCATTCACCACAGCCCATACACTTTTTAGGATCAATACTTGCCTTATCTTTTATCAGCTTTAGAGCTTTTCCGGCGCAATGACTTACGCATTCTCCGCATCCAACACATTTTTTTCTTTTAATTTTAGGGCTCACGGTTGAATGTTGAGCCAGCTTTCCCCTTCTCGATGCGCATCCCATGCCAAGATTCTTAATCGTACCGCCAAAACCGGAAAGTTCATGTCCCTTAAAATGTGCCACTGATAATAGCGAATCCGCACGTACAATCTCAGATCCAATATACACTCTTTTAAAACGTTTCTGGTTTATATTTACAGAAGTTTCACTGCAACCCCTCAAGCCATCTGCTATGACAACCGGGGCATCAACCACGGAATAAGCAAATCCGTTTTGAATAGCTGTTATATGATGATGCGGAGCATCGCTTCGCGTGCCGGCATACAGGGTATTACAATCCGTCAGAAATGGAAAACCTCCTGTTTCTTTTATTTTTTCAATAATTTTTCTTATAAATACAGGCCGGATGAAAGCGGTATTCCCCTGCTCTCCAAAATGCATTTTAACAGCAACGAGATCTCTTTTTTTGACTGCTGAACCAATGCCCGAAGTGTCAAGAAGTCTTCCAATCTTTAAAAGAAGGTTCTCCTTGTATGTGGCTTTAAAATCAATAAAATAGACTTTGCTTTTCATAACATCCACCTGTTTTTTTGACCGGGAATATGTTTCTCAAGTTTCGCACCTACTAATTCCTATAAACCTTCTCTTTAAAGCTTTTGTTGTATAGAGGTGTGCGAAACTTGAGTATGTTTTCTCTTGCTAAAAATTAATAATTTAAACATATCATTTCATACATAAATATTGCAACTTGTAAAAATTTGAAACACTCCGCTTGGGTAGAAGAAAAATGGACTTGTATTCAAAACTTGAGGTTCTGGACCGGATTTACAAAATTTATGACGCATTTACCGACAGTCTTGAACTGGCATGTCAAAGATATTGTTCAACTTGCTGCACACGCAATGTGATAATAACATCAATAGAAGGTTATAAAATAGCCGACCACTTGATTGAAAATGGAAAATCAGAATTATTCAAAAAAATTAAGGATGAATCTTACAAAAAACGTTTTCGGCCGATAATAACCACAAACAAAATAGCTGATCTTTGTATTCAGGGCAAAGAGCTTCCAGACGAGGAAATAGACAGCTCATGGGGAAATTGTCCGTTATTGATAAATGATGAATGCCCAATTTATATGGTCAGACCGTTTAATTGCAGATGTATGGTCTCAAAAACAAATTGCGTTGACAAAGCTGAAATGGATCCCTTTGTCCTGACTGTAAATAACGTTTTTTTACAGTATATAGAACATATTGATCAGCAGGGCTTTTCAGGAAATTTTACTGATGTTCTGCTTTTTATGGAATCAGAAGATAATCGGAAAAATTACAGTATGGAAGTATTGAAAGAGATAGGGAAAGATCTAATAAAAAACATGCCCATGCCGCTATTGCTTGTACCGCCCGAACATAAGCAACAGATTAAACCAATAATCAATTCACTCCAGACAATAAAAGTGCGGCGCAAGCCAAAATAAAAGACCGATCCTGATCTCTGCCTTTTATGCCTGACTCAAGTTTCGCACCCTTTACAACTTTAATACTCCAGAGATACTTTGTCCTCTTGTGCTATATCCCTGGGTTTAACCCATACAATATACTGCTTATTAATAAAAAGTTCACCAGCGCTCCCTCCTTTTAACTTGGCATCTACCAATACAATAAAAGGCATGTCAGTGCCGGTGAAAAGTTCGGAAACCCTTCCTTTTCCTGCGATATTTACCTTGCCCTCTATGATTGAACCATCCACGGTTTTCACACTGATCAACTTGTATATGGGCTTGTATTTTAATAATTTTTTCTCCATTTTATCTTCCCTCCCTTTTCATTAAAATACGTAGATTGCAACGTAAAACAAAGAAGGTCATAAGTCAAAGAAATCTTTGCACAAAAGACGAACTACAGTTTAAGAAGGCTGACAGCGTTATTGCCACAAATGCTTTCTATTTCATCCTTTGAAAGACCGGCCTCTTCCAACTCCTTGAAATATTGAGCCGGCTTTAAAAGCGGGAAGTCGCTGCCAAAAAGAATCTTATTCTTTCCAATAATCTGTACTGCTGTTTGATATATCTGAGGATAATACAGAAAAGGAGATGCGGCTGTATCAAAATAAACATTTTTCAAGTACTCTCCGACTTCCTTTTTCAGGAGATTGAAAAAAAACATCCCCCCGCCCCAGTGTGCAAGAACAATCTTGTTATTTGAAAACTTTTTGACAAGAGCGTAAATTTGCTCAAATGTATTCGGAGTCTTGCCTGGATAAAAATGGCCAACAGGCTCGTTAGTGTGGATTAGAACAGGAAGGTTCTTATCTTCGCATATTTCCATAAGCGGCTTAAGCTTTTCCTGCGAAGCTTCATCGATTCCTGATTGATAGAATGCAATTTCGCCAATGCCTGAAAGCCCGCTTTCAAGGCATCTAACAACTTCATGCACCGCTTCTTTGTTAAAAGGATCAACACAGCAGAAACCCACTAAACGTTCCGGGAACCTATCTATAGCTTCCAGAATATAATCGTTGTGTCTTTTAGATAAATCCGAACTTCTCCATGCGAATCCAAGAACCACTGATTTATCAACACCTTCAATATCCATCGAATCTACTATCTCTTTTACGCCAGCGAGTTTTGATTTAGGAGAACTGTACAAAAGCTTGAAGGCAGGTTCATGTGGAAAATATTTTTCCCTGTCCTCTCTTATCTCCTCTGGAAAAACATGAGTATGGAAATCTATAATCATTTTAAATCCCAGCAGCGCTATTCGGAAGCGAATCCAAGGTATTGACTCTAATTTTATTTAATATATAATATTTTTTAGATCTGCAATATTGATGTTCTCGTAAAAAGTCGAAAAATGTCCTTTTTCGTCATTCCGGCGAAAGCCGGAATCCAGTCTATTCAACTAGTTACGAAGTCTCTGGACTCCGGTTTTCACCGGAGTGACGACTTTTTACGAGGCCATCAATTATAATAATAAAATTATATATATACAACCCATTAAATAGTAACTCAAGTATTGCCCCCTTAATTCATATCAATTCCAAGGGGATAATGTTGCTGAGCCTAGGGAGGGTACCATGTTTTTCGATAAACCAGGAAAAAATAATACCGAACAGACCCTCAAGCTCGCATTTGAGAGGGGAAAAGAATTAGGTTTAAACGAAGTTGTTTTAGCTTCTACAAAAGGAGATACAGCATACAAAGCCCTGGAAATTTTCAGTGGTTTTCGCATTACCGTTGTAACATATCACTGTGGCTTCAAAGAACCATTCAAAAAAGTAATGACAGATGATATTAAAAATGATCTTAAAGAAAAAGGTGTAACTGTAGTATCGGCTACACATGCTCTTTCCGGCGTCGAACGGTCTATCACAAAAAAATATACAGGTATATATCCGGTACTGCTTATAGCAGATACTTTAAGGCTTTTCGGTCAGGGAACTAAAGTTGCTGTAGAGGTATCAATAATGGCGGCTGATGCCGGCACACTTACAGGCAATGATATCATCGCAATAGGCGGGACAGCCAGAGGAGCTGATACAGCTCTGGTTATAAAGCCCGCAAACCAGTCCGATCTTTTTGATCTGCGTATCAGGGAAATTATATGTAAACCAAGACAGTTTTAGGTTTAAAGGTTATTTAATGAAACGCCCTTCTCGAAAATCATCAATAGATTTCGACCTCCGACAACTGGAAATATTCTGCAAAGTTGTTGAGCTTAAAAGTTTCTCAAAAGCCGCTTCTGCTGTTTTTCTGGCACAGGCTTCAGTCAGTGAAAGAATATCAAATCTTGAAAATATGATTGGGATAAAACTACTTGACCGTTTAGGCAGAGAAGTCGTTCCAACCAGGGCAGGAATACTTTTGTATAAGAATGCCCGACTTCTGCTTGATATGAAAAGAACGGCATGCCTTGAAATGGAAGACTTTATAGGAGTTAAGCAAGGAGAAATCCATATCGGCGGCAGCACAATTCCGGGCGAATATATACTTCCAAAATACATCGAACAATTTAACAAAAAATTTCCCGGTATATCTGTTATTCTCACAATTGCTGACACCAGTAAGATTGAAGAGGGAGTCGCTGCAGGACATCTCGAGTTGGGTATTGTCGGCTCAAAAAACTCAATAAAAAATCTTAAATATTATGAATTATGGGATGATGAACTAGTAGTAGCTGTCCCTGCAGGCCATTGTTTTGCAAAGAAACAAAAAGTCACAATTGAGGAACTTTCTAAAGAGCCATTTATCTTAAGAGAAAAGGGTTCAGGTACTTTAAAAATTATGGAGAATTATCTCCAAAGTCATGAATCAGCATCCATAGAATCACTAAATATCGTAGCTCGACTTGGCTCTTCCACCGCCGTCAAAGAGGGCATAAAAGCAGGCCTCGGTATATCCATCTTGTCTTCTAAGGCACTTGGAACTGAGCTTAAAACAGGAATACTCAAGGCATTAAAAGTAAATGGGCTTGACATGAAGCGAAAATTTTATCTTATGAAAGACAGTAAAAGAACCGCTTCCCCTCTGTGCCAGGCTATTTCTGATTTTCTGCTAACAACCTCCTCCAACCCAAAAATTTCATAAAAATCCGGCTTAAGAAATTATAGGCAAATTTTCCTATCACCAATCCCACCTATATCGTACTTTCCGATTTGACAAATAGGTTTTTCTTTTTGTATGGTACTTATGCTGTTATTAACAGATTATATGGGGGCAAAGGTGCTGGGCGCCCCACTGGCCTTACCCTTGCTGACAGCAAGGATATCCTCGGCTATGGCAGAAGCGGAGGAGTTCCTCTTCTTGAATATCTGGATGAAATCGGTTTCACACGCAGAAATGGAAATAAGCGGGTACTAAATACATAAACATTCAATCTCCTTTTTAACGGGGAACAGGAGAAATAAACATGAGCAAAAATTACAAAGACATGTGGAAAAATTTGGGGCTGAAACTTATTCCGCACGATGCCTTGCTCGAAGTCCTGGGTAAAGGCTATGAAGATATTTATCTTACTCAGAATAATCGTCCGGAGAGTATGGCTTACTTTAATTTTGTGATGAGCGAAATCCATGGCCTGCGGATTAAAGAATTGCTGGACGAGAAGACCGCCGGCCGTAAAGTGATCGGCAGCTTTTGCGTTTTTGTGCCGGAAGAGATTGTGCTGGCTGCAGATGCAACACTTATAGGTCTCTGTACGGGCGCAGATTTTGCTACCGAAGAGGTAGATAAGCTTCTTCCGAGAAATACCTGCTCCCTTATCAAATCGGCATTTGGATTTAAGGTGGGAAAGGTTTGCCCGTATATCGAATCCGCAAACATGATCGTAGGGGAAAACACCTGTGACGGGAAAAAGAAATCCTACGAAATTTTAAAGAATCTTGTCCCCAACCTTTATGTTATGGACTTGCCGCAAATGAAGTCCGATGAAGGGAAAGCCCTTTTGAAAGCGGAATATCTGCGTTTTAAGGAGGCGGTTGAAAAACTCACAGGGATAAGCATTGACGCAACCAGGCTTAAGAAAGGTATCGACATCGTCAATAACAAACGGAAGGCCATCCACAGGCTTTCGGACTTGCGAAAGGCCGACCCAAGCCCCATTTCCGGTCTGGATGCCCTGTTAGCCAATCAGGTCTTTTTCTATGACAACCCGGTGCGCTTCACCGAATCGGTAAACAAGATCTGCGATGAACTGAAAAAACGGATCGAAAAGAAGGAAGGCGTGTTCCCCAAAGGAACGCCGAGAATCCTCCTTTCAGGTTGTCCCATGGCTGTTCCAAACTGGAAGCTCCCCTGGATTATAGAGACTTCCGGCGCTGTTATTGTGGGAGAAGAATCTTGTGTAGGGGAGCGTGGTGCACGCAACTTGACCGATGACTCCGGAAACACTGTAGACGAACTAATGGAGGCTATTATTAACCGTTATTTCAAAGTAGATTGTGCCATCTTCACACCCAATCCTGATCGTCTTGATCACATTGTCGAGATGGTTGAAAAATATCAGGCAAATGGCGTCGTTCATTATGGTCTGCAATTCTGCCAGCCCTATCTCATGGAATCAATGCCTGTAGAAAAGGCCCTTGAAGAAAAAAATATCCCCACGCTTCGGATTGACACCGATTACAGCATGGAGGACGTAGGCCAGCTCAAGACAAGGGTTGAGGCGTTTGTGGAGTTGTTGAAATGAGATATGCAGGTATAGACATCGGCTCCCGAACCATTGAGCTGGTTGTATTGAGGGACGGCGAGATCATTGAAAGCAGGCAGGCGGATTCCGGCTTTGATCCGATGACACAGGCCAAAGATCTGCTTGCTGGGGTGGAACATGACCATATCATAGCCACCGGGTATGGCCGGCACCTCTTTGAACTCTCCTTTGATGCGCTGACGGTCACAGAGATCAAGGCTTATGGGGTTGGCGCCAGGATGCTGTTCCCGAACGTCCGTACAATACTGGATATTGGCGGACAGGACAGCAAAACGATAGCCCTTAATGAAAACGGGAAAATAACAAAATTCGAGATGAACGACCGTTGTGCCGCAGGCACAGGCAAATTTCTGGAAATCATGGCCCATGCGCTGGGCTTTGGTATGGATGAATTTGGAGTGGAAGCGCTCAAGGCGACAAAAGATCTTCACATTAACAGCATGTGTACCGTGTTTGCAGAATCGGAGGTTACCTCTCTTGTGGCAAAAGGAGAAGATCGGCGGGAAATTGCATTGGGGCTTCACCGTTCTGTTGTGCGTCGTGCAGTCGGTATGCTGAAAAGGGTATCTTGTAACGGCAATATTCTCTTTGCCGGCGGTGTGGCTAAAAATTCCTGCATGTGCAGCTTGCTGGAAGATGCACTTGAACAAAAGATAACTGTTCCCCAAAATCCGCAAATGGTGGGGGCTTTAGGTGCGGCCATTCTGGCAGGTGGAATCTGCTAATTTTTTGTTTTGTTTGCCTTGAAGAAAAGATCATTCAAAAAAAGCTGAAAAATTTGATGAAAGGAGAATATTAACCAGGATGTTTAAAAATTTTTTTGCAACACGTTGGGGGATTATTGGAGTAGGAGGGATTATCGGTGTATTTGCCGCTCTTTTACAGAAGCTGGGGAATCCCGGAAACATGGGTATCTGCGTGGCATGCTTTGAAAGAGACATCGCAGGTGCGGTAGGATTGCATAGCGCAGCGGTAGTCCAGTACATGAGGCCGGAGATTATCGGCTTTGTGCTGGGTTCATTCGCAGCAGCATACATCTTTAAGGAATTCCGGCCAAGATCAGGTTCTGCGCCTATAGCCAGGTTTACTCTTGGGATATTTGCAATGATTGGTGCGCTGGTATTTTTGGGATGCCCCTGGCGCGCCCTGCTGAGACTCGCCGGAGGAGATGGAAATGCAATCACTGGCTTGCTTGGCCTTGCCTGTGGTGTCTGGATAGGCACATTATTTCTTAAACAAGGATACAACCTCGGCAAGACTAATACAACCCATGCCTCTGCTGGATGGATAATGCCTCTGATGATGCTGGGTTTTCTGGTGTTGATGTTGATTTTCCCGCAGATCGATGGTGAAAATAAAAGTGGAATCTTGTTTTACAGCACTAAAGGCCCCGGAGCCATGCACGCTCCTCTGTTTATTTCCATATTGGTCGGAATAGTCATTGGATTCGGAGCCCAACGGAGCCGTTTTTGCACGATGGGAGCCCTGCGCGATCTGTTTTTGTTTCGGCAAATTCATCTCCTGTCAGGTGTAATAGCTCTGGTTATAAGTGCATTTGTGGTCAACCTAATTCTTGGCCAGTTTAACCCTGGTTTTGCAGGGCAACCTGTTGCGCACAACATGAGCATTTGGAACTTTGCCGGAATGACCCTGGCAGGTCTTGCATTTGCTCTTGCCGGCGGATGTCCGGGACGCCAACTGTTTCTGGCAGGCGAAGGCGATGGTGATGCAGCTATTTTTGTCCTTGGAATGATTATCGGAGCAGCCTTTGCACACAACTTCGGCCTTGCAAGCTCTCCTGCAGGAGTCGGGCCACATGGCATTGCCGCAGTAGTCATAGGAATCATTGTCTGCTTATTTATTGGTTTTACTATGAGGAATAAAACGACATAGGAGGTAAAGAATGAGTGTTATTGTTGATGCCAGCGGACTTTCATGCCCTCAACCGGTTATTTTGACTCTTAATAAAATAAATGAACTCAAAAAAGGAGAGATAAAAGTATTAGTAGATACTGATACCTCCAAAGAGAATGTAAGCAGGGCAGCGGAAAGCCAGGGCTGGAAAGTTACTGATATTCAAAGTAATTTAACAGGATATGAGATCACCATAAAGAAGTAGTCGAGTAGTCGAGTAGTCGAGTGGTCGAGAGAAGGGAAAAAAGAAAGTGTCATTTTTGGGGTTTTTAAAACCAAAAAAAGAAAAAAGACCTCCTGTGTCAGGTCAGGACAGGGGTATACTGGTCTTTGAAAATACCAGCGAAGTAATCCGCACTGAAAGTTTGCTTAAAGCAGAGGGCTGGAAGATACGGGTTATGGGGCCGCCTCCGGAGATTAGAAGCGGCTGCGATCTCGTTATAGAGTTTCCTCTTATAGAAAAGCTGAGAATTCTTAGAACGCTGAATAAAGCAAAAATTCAGCCTAAAGAGATAGTACCGGTCATAAACCCTCTGCTGCAACCTGTTGATCTGTTCCAGATAAAAGATTTTGGCCGATATCTCATGGTCAGGGCAGCCAATATGAAATTGACTGTTGAAAAAGATACCAGAACTATCGTAAATGTATCCGGCGGCGGCTGTCCTGATGTACCCTATCTGGCAAAGCAAATGGTGGGCAAAACCCTGTCGGAATCACCAGTCCCAAGAGATATCGGTCATACACTCTGCGGATATGCACTACAATTAGCCTTTGAGGAAACAACTCGCATATGCTGTCTATAGTTGGAACTATTCCTGATAATGCCTTCCCTCTAATAGCGGGTAATATTACAATGGAGGGTGAAGAGTTATGTATTCATGGACGAAAAATTCCTGTGAACCGCGGGACACCGGCTCTGCTGGCTGCGGCTATAATGACCGGGAATATGCTTGACCAGCCGGCCCCGTTCGTGTATCTGGCAGGAGATATCGGTCTTGGAAATGGAAGCCGGCAAGTTTATGAATACCTGACCGGGCATGTGGGTCAATCAGATGCCAATGCTATTACATTTCACTATCTTCAGCCTGATGTTGACTGGCACAACAAAATTATGTTTGCCTTAGATGAAATGCCAAAGAAGCCTTTACTTATTGCAGATGCAGGATATATGTATGCAGCTAAGATGAGCGGACAGTCAGAGGCATATGATCTTTTTACTCCGGATATTGGAGAACTTGCTTTTCTGGCAGATGAAAAAGCTCCGCATCCATTTTATACGCGCGGCTTTATTCTTCAGGAGGAAAACAGGGCGCCGGATCTAATTGCCCGGGCATACAAATATAATAACGCTTCACGTTATCTCCTGGTCAAGGGAATTAAGGATTACCTGGCTGACAAACGGGGAATCCTGGAAACTATAGATTATCCGATAGATGATGCAATGGAAGCAATTGGAGGCACAGGTGATACGCTTACAGGTATTGCCTCAGCCCTTATCGCATCAGGTATGAAGGTCAGTAATAGCGCCTTTATCGCTGCAAAGGTTAACAGACTGGCCGGATTCTATGCAAAACCGACGCCGGCAACGCAGGTCATAGAAATTATCCGGCAAATACCCAGAGCTATAAAGGAAACCCTAACTAAAACGAAAGTAATTATTGGCAACGAAGAATAGTTTGCGAGGGAAAAAACCATGAAAGATCAAAAAGAGCTTCGCCTGACTCAAACAGTTAGCGGTTCGGGTTGAGCTTCGAAATTACCTCCAGGGGCACTGGATAAGGCACTTTGCGGAATGGAATTTCCGACCGATTCAAATCTGATTGTGGGACTGAAGCATGCTGACGACGCAGGTGTTTACAAAATCACGGATGATATCGCTATTATTCAGACAGTCGATTTTTTCACACCAATTGTGGATGATCCTTACTGGTTCGGACAGATTGCCGCAGCCAATGCTTTAAGCGATGTCTATGCCATGGGAGGCGTCCCAAAAACAGCTATGAATATCGTTTGTTTCCCGATCAAGCAGATGGATATTTCCATCCTCCGGCGTATTATCCAGGGCGGGATAGATAAAATGAAGGAAGCAGGTGTTGTTCTGGCAGGCGGGCACAGCGTTGAAGATAATGAACTGAAATATGGTCTGGCTGTTACCGGTTTCATTCACCCTGATCGTATCCTTACAAAGAGGAATCTCAAGGTTAAAGATCGTCTGATCCTGACCAAGCCACTTGGAACCGGCATAATAAACACCGCCATCAAGGGAGGACTGGTTTCTGCAGAAATAATTGAATCTGTCACAAAACTTATGGCCTCTCTAAATCGGGAAGCAGCCGAAATAATGAAAGACTATCCCGTGCATGCCTGCACAGATATTACCGGTTTCGGCCTGCTGGGTCATATAGCGGAAATGGTTGTAGACTCAGAATTCAGCATAAAAATTCAGTCCGACATGGTACCAATAATCAGAGGGGCTATTGATTATGCCAGGATGGGATTTGTTCCGGGAGGAACATATAGAAACCGCGAGTTCCGTGAAAAAATAGTAGATGTTTCGTCTTCTGTAGATCGTACCATTCAGGACATTCTATTTGACCCACAAACATCCGGAGGCCTGTTGATATGTGTTGATGGCAAAAGCGCAGACGATCTTCTCATCAGACTGAAAAATAAAGGTATGGACGCAGCTATTATAGGAGAAGTATTGCCTGAGCCAAAGGGAAGAATAGTTGTTAAATAGAACTGAACCCTGAACCGTGAACCCCATAAGCGCTGACTTGTTTTTGCCCAGGAATGGCTGAAAAAATGAACATCGAACATCGAACGTCCAACATCGAACGTTGAATTGGAAAAGATGAAGAAACAGACATATGATTTTTTTGTTCGATTTTAAAATAATTTGAAGAGCGGAGCGACATCATTATTCGACGTTCGACGTTCAATGTTCGATGTTGGACGTTCATCTTTTAATATGTTCGACGTTCATCTTTCAAAACAACCCTGTATGGCATAAATGCAACCTGTGAACGTTTACAAAATAACTTAGCGCTTATGAACCGTGAACCGTTAATAAACACATGTTTTTGATAGCCGGTATATCTCCAAAAACAGTAAATATAGATAATAATCCCAGGTTGTGTCCTGTATGCGGGCTTGCCCAGGCATATTATAAGAGAGTGGATCATTATTTTAACCTGTTTTTTATTCCTTTATTCAGGGTCAAAAAAGGCGAGCCTTTTATAATGTGCGAAAGGTGTGAAAGAAATGTAAATGATTATGGAAAAGATTATAATTTATGGTCCGGCAAACAGGATATTAAGTGCAAAAACTGCGGAAAATCTTTAAATAATGATTTCAACTACTGTCCTTATTGCGGCAAACATATTAAGTAGCTACTCAGGTTCAAAGTTCCAGGGTTCAAGCCTGCCCTGGCGCGACTTGATATGCATTCTTGGCACGATCGCACTGAATGCTACGATAGATGTTTCTACCCAATGGGACAGGAAAGCCAGGTCTGGGCCAGGGGTTCAAGGTTAGAAAGCGATGAAGAGATCAAGACAACCAACCCTGAACCGTGAACCTGACGACCTGAGTAGTTGGGAATTATGAACAAATCTATTTCTGATAGTATTATAGAACGTCATGTTGTTCTGGTATCCCCTGAAGTACACTGGAACACCGGCAACATAGGCCGCACCTGCCTTGGAGCAAATGCATTTCTTCATCTTATCAGGCCATTGGGATTCTCTCTTGAAAGCAAAGAGGTTAAAAGAGCTGGTTTAGATTATTGGCCTAAAGTAAAACTTTCTGTATGGGATAATTTTATTGACTTTAAGAACACGATAAAACCTCTGGCAGAAGAAGTAGTTTTGTTTACAAAAAATGGTAAAAAACCATTCTGGTCAATGCCCTCTTTAAAAAGGCTTTTTCTTATCTTCGGTTCTGAAACAAAAGGACTACCCCAATCAATTCTGTCCATGTATAAAGACGCCACCTACCACATCCCCATATCAGACGATATAAGATGCCTCAACCTTTCTACCACAGTTGGAATAGCGCTGTATGAAAGCTTGCGTCCTTAGGAAATATTTCAATACAAACTTGCCCCTGCCCCTAAAACTCTAACAGCCAAAATCAACAAATCACATTGGATCAGCAAATTCCGGTCTTTTCAACACCGGGATCACCAAATACACTGCAATTGCGACATCAGTGTCCCTCAAAATGTTTTTCACCCACATATTTATATTTTTAGGCATAAATATTAACGTTTTTTGTCATTAATTTAGTCATTATTCTTGATAGGGCTAATTTTACTAAATCGCAACTACTCGTATTTACAGCATTAATTCATTATATGCCTATTGTGGTATGCTTATTGCTTCATCTAAGGTTAGAGCGTTCCAAAATATCTGGATGAAAGGAGGCGAAATCCATGTTACCTAAAGGCTTAACCGAAAAAGATTTCATAAATACAATCAGTTTAATTGCAAGCAAGCACGGTTGCCGGATTGTGGATATTGACCTTGCAAAGCGTATCATTAACCTTGATGGACCACCTGAAGCAGAAATGGCCTGTATCCTCGAGCTTGAGGAGGCGCTTAGAAAATACATGGAAGATACAAAACCATCAGAAAATGATGGTTCTTATGGTTGGCGCGAGTTTGCTGCTTAGTGCTCTAATTCGTTAATTCGATGACGTATTTTTTCATATTGTTTCACCGCCCGCTTCGCTCAAGCCGCAAAGAACGCGGAGTTAAATATTTTTTCTTTTGCCGTTGAGAGGACGGCAAAAGAAAATAGCTTAAGCTTTTAAAAAAACAATTTCTCTGCGACCTTTGCACAACCCCCATTTTTGCTCAATTCTGGTCATTGCGAGGAGCAAGTGAGCCTTTAGCCGCGAGCAAAGCGTGGCGGGACGTGGCAATCTTGTGGATTATCAACAGGTTGTGAGATTGCTTCGCTTCGCTCGCAATGACAATACTGATGTTATGCAAAGCTCTCAATACGTGTACTTAGTTTGTAAATTTCTGGTTATAGCCAAAAAGTTGTGAAAGGCACAATAATGTTATCAATTAATACAAATATGTTGTTAATGATTATATTCGGCGTGCTGGTGGGAATCGGCGCTTCTTTTTCCGGATTGGGCGGAGGTTTTCTTATGGTTCCCTTGTTGATATTTCTTGGCTATTCAGCACAAAAATCTGTGGGAACTTCCTTTCTTGCGATACTGATTATCTCCATCTCCGCACTCGTTGCTCACAATAAACTGGCTAACGTGGACTATAAAGTCGGAATTCTTCTTGGTATTGGCGGCATCATCGGCGCTCAGATCGGCTCTCGCCTTGTTGAGCATGTCTCAACAGCCAATTTTAAGAAAATCTTTGCCGTAATTCTTATATGCCTGGCTACATATCTTTTTTTAAAAAAATAAGACCCCCCCTTCGTTAATTCCGCAAGATTTTTGAAACCAATTGACATAAAATAGTAAGTGTTTATTTTTTGATCAGACCCAAAATAACAGAAATCACAATACAAATTTTCAAAACAGGAGGCATATATTTATGCGTTTTGATAAATTTACAATAAAATCACAGGAACTCATTCAAAATGCTCAGTCTCTGGCTTCAAACAATAATAACCAGCAAGTTGAGCCGGAACACTTACTATCCGCCATGCTGAATGAACAGGAAGGAATAGCCAGGTCTATACTCCGAAAGCTCGGCGTCTCTCCAGGGGGTGTCGCTCAGGAAATTATAATGGCTATGGACAAATTGCCCAGGGTAAGCGGTGCAGGAGATGTTTATATCTCACAGAGAACAAAATCCGTCCTTGACGCTGCCTTTACGGAAGCCGCCAAGATGAAAGATCAGTATGTAAGCATAGAACATATCCTTCTGGCAATTTCAGATGAAAAAACAGGTGAAGCTGTAAAAATTTTGAGTCGTTACGGGATAATTAGGGATTCAATTTTAAAAGTTTTAATGGATATTCGCGGCTCCCAGCGTATTACAGACCCGAATCCAGAAGAAAAATACCAGGCACTTGATAAATTCAGTCGCGATCTGACAGATCTGGCCCGCCTTGGTAAACTCGACCCCGTAATCGGACGTGATGATGAAATAAGACGTATTGTTCAGGTTCTCTCAAGGCGGACAAAGAATAACCCTGTTCTAATAGGAGAACCAGGAGTCGGCAAAACTGCAATAGTTGAGGGTCTTGCTCAGCGAATTATAGCAGGAGATGTTGCTGAAAGCCTGAAAAACAGACGGCTTGTTGCGCTGGATATGGGAGCGCTTATAGCAGGTTCAAAATACAGGGGAGAATTTGAAGATCGTCTGAAAGCTGTCTTAAAAGAAGTAGAGAGAGCTGAAGGACAAGTAATTCTTTTCATCGATGAATTGCATACCCTGGTAGGAGCAGGCGCCAGTGAAGGATCAATGGATGCTTCAAACATGCTGAAGCCGGCGCTTGCTAAAGGAACGCTGAGATGTGTAGGCGCTACCACATTAAATGAATACAGAAAATATATTGAAAAAGATGCCGCACTTGAAAGGCGCTTCCAGCCTGTAATGGTACTTGAGCCGACAGTAGATGATACCATATCTATCCTTCGGGGTCTCAAGGAGAAATATGAAGTACATCATGGAGTAAGAATAAAGGATTCAGCAATCATTGCTGCTGCCACTCTTTCAACCCGATATATTTCCGATCGTTTTCTTCCTGACAAGGCCATTGATCTTATAGATGAATGTGCTTCCAAGCTAAGAATAGAAATAGACAGCATGCCTGTGGAAATTGACGAAATTCAGCGCAAAATAACTCAGGCTGAAATAGAACGGGAAGCACTTAAAAAAGAAGTTGATCAGGCATCAAAAGAACGTCTTGCAAAGCTGGAACGTGAACTATCTACCATGAAAGATGAAATTCAGGAAATGAAAGCTCACTGGCAGAATGAAAAAGACATGATCCAGACTATCAGAAAAATAAAAGAAGAGCTTGAGCAGATTGGTATTGAAGAGCAACAGGCAGAAAGAGAAGGAAACCTGGCAAAGGTAGCTGAAATAAGATATGGCAAGGCAATAGAACTTAAAAATCAATTTGACGAGGCAAAAAGAAAACTGTCGGAACTCCAGGCAGAAAAGCAGATGCTGAAAGAAGAAGTAGATGCTGAAGACATTGCCGAAGTCGTGTCCAGATGGACAGGAATCCCTGTAAGCAAGATGCTCGAAGGTGAAAGGGAAAGGCTCGTACACATGGAAGACCGTATCGGAGAAAGGGTAATTGGTCAAAATGAGGCGATACTGGCTATATCAAATGCAGTCCGCCGCGCACGCTCCGGCCTTCAGGATCCGAATCGTCCCATAGGATCATTTATTTTCATGGGGCCAACAGGAGTCGGCAAGACCGAGCTGGCAAAAGCTCTGTCTGAATTCATCTTTGACAGCGAACAGGCAATGGTAAGAATTGATATGTCAGAATATATGGAGAAGCATTCTGTAGCCAGGCTTATAGGAGCGCCTCCAGGCTATGTAGGGTACGAAGAAGGAGGTTATCTTACAGAAGCGATTCGAAGGCGTCCTTATTCAGTGGTGCTGTTTGATGAAATAGAAAAGGCCCACCCTGAAGTTTTTAATGTACTCCTTCAAATTCTTGATGACGGAAGAATGACAGACGGTCACGGAAGAACAGTGAATTTCAAAAATACCATAGTTATCATGACTTCAAACGTTGGCAGCCAATGGATTCAGGAACTTGGTACAAATGATCGTGAAGGAATGGAGAAAAGGGTAACAGAAGCTTTGAGAGATAGCTTCAAACCCGAGTTCTTAAACAGAATAGATGAAATTATTATCTTTCACAACCTCACCCATGAGCAACTTGGTGAAATTGTGAAGATTCAGATCAAAAAGCTTCGTAAAAGACTCGAGGAAAGAAATATTGAACTCGAGCTTTCAGATAGTGCAGTTAAATTGTTAGCTGAAAAGGGATATGACTCTGTTTACGGAGCGCGACCCTTAAAACGCGCAATCCAGAAGTATATTGAGAACCCGCTGTCCATAGAAATTCTAAAGGGAAAGTTTAGTGAAATCACGAGGATAAAAGCAGATGTAGAAAACGGCGAGCTCGTTTTCAACAGCAAATAATCGAGTAATTTATTTTTTCGAATAAGGCTTAGCCCACTTTTCTCGCAAGCCGAGTTTGCCGTATACGCAAGGCGCAGGTCATGAAGCCGTGGTACTTCACTGCGAATGGCCTGCAACACAGCGGATGCGGTGAAATCGGCTTGCCCGAAGGGTGAACAAGTCATAAAAAATTTTGTTATAAATTCCATAAACAAAGTGTTAATCAGTCTGCAAGGCAAAGATAGTAATAATTTTCAATAATATAATTATGTTACCCGTTGTTTTATGAGTTGTTCATGAGAAATGCGGGTTAGAATGAATATCTTCTAAATACTCTTCCCATTCCATTGGAAGAAGATGTTTTTTCTTGTTGTTACAATCTTTGCATGATGTAACAACATTGCCTTTTGTGGTTCTTCCACCGCGTGATACTGGTACAATATGATCCATTGTAAGTTCTTTAGCGGGTGTTGATTTACCGCAGTAATAGCAGACTCCTCTGGCGAGATGGCGCTTCCACCACTGTGAGGCTCTTAACTCCCTTGCTTTACTGCGTTCTCTCTTGATATCTTTCTCATCAAGATCAAAGGCAAACGGCTTTAAATCATTTTCCTTCATTAAGATTAAGACTCTCTATCCATTTTTGAATTTCTGACTCAAGTATTTTATAATACTTTTCAGAACCCCCGAGTCCTTTTCTTCCAAAAAAATAATTAATCTCCAGAAAAAGCGGCTCTTTTATATTTACTTCTGATGAAAAGAGAAAATCAAAACCTGCCAGATTTATTCCTGTCTTTTTACAGAAATGTTTTGCTGATTTTACTGCCGCTTCCTGCAGGTCGGGATCAGCATCAAAGTCTAAAACAGCGCC
>Ga0180732_1000752_pt1 | contig 24221 bp, 26 predicted proteins | sample KR11_01MetaG_FD_148674 | JGI IMG/M metagenome (GOLD analysis project Ga0180732, IMG submission 148674) | Groundwater microbial communities from the Olkiluoto Island deep subsurface site, Finland - KR11_0.1 MetaG | ecosystem: Environmental > Aquatic > Deep subsurface > Groundwater | place... | reverse complement strand
GAACCAATAATTCCAGCTTTGTAAAAAAACAGAGCTGGTTGGTTTGAAAAACAACGAAATACTTTTATGAAAAAGGCGACATTTCTATATTGGAGAAAACACGACGTTTCTATATGGGCTTGACAGTGGTAAAATAATATGAAGCTGGTAGTCATCATCCCATGTCTCAACGAAGAAAAAACTCTGCCTGATGTCCTTAAAACTATCCCCAAGAAAATAGAGGGAATTAACAAAATTGAAACAGTAATCATAGATGACGGCTCTACTGATAGGACAGTAAAGGTGGCAAAAAAATATGGAGTCAGGCACTTCGTCTTGCACCATAAGAACAAGGGATTGGCACGATCATTTTCCGACGGAGTAGATAAGGCTTTGAGTTTGGGAGCGGATATAATAGTCAATACAGACGGAGATAACCAATATCCGCAAGAAGATATTCCGCGGTTGATAAAACCCATTTTAGATAATAAAGCAGATATGGTTATTGCCGACCGGCAAACGCATACCATAAAACATTTTCCTTTTTTAAAAAAGGTTCTTCAAAAAATCGGTTCTTTTACTGTCGGTTATTTCTCAAATATTGCTATACCTGATGCCGTAAGCGGTTTTCGGGCTTATTCGAGACTTACCGCAATGCGACTCAATGTCTTTACCGATTATACATATACCATTGAAACACTTATTCAGGCCGGAAAAAGAAAAAAGAGAGTCGAGATAGTAAAAATAAAAACAAATAACAAGCATCGTGAATCAAGGTTGATAAAAAATATTTTCGGATACTTGAAGATTTCAGCTGCAACCATACTTCGCGTATTTGCCATATATGAACCGCTTAAAACATTTATTTACATAGGATTCTTTATCGCATTACCCGGTATTATTCTAATTGCCCGGTTTATTTATTTTTTATTAGTGGCTGACAAAGGGGCGCATATCCAATCTATAATAATCGGAGGATTATTTATATTGGTAGGATTTCAAGTCGGAATAATCGGGATTGTTGCTGATTTAATCGGTATAAACAGAAAGTTAAACGAGGAAATTTTGTTCCGATTGAAGTATATGGAGTATGGAAAATTCAAACCAAATAATAAAAACAAGAGTCTAAAAACGTCCAGTAACGAAAGCGCAAAAAAAAACTTCGATTCGGGGGATATCCAAAATGAACAATGAGGAACCTGTTATTTTCAGATAAATTCCGCTATGTAAAAATATTTATTCCGCCTTTAATAATAGGTTTATTTGTCATTTATGGAGAGATACAAATACCTCTTCATTTCCCGGGTTATAAAGAAGCTCTTGATAATCCTTATAAATTTAGCAACAAGCAAATTTATTTCGGAGGCAAGATCATTGAGGTAAATAATGATCATTATATTGTAAAAAATGACACGGGGAATGTTGTGACAAATGGAGAAATTGATAAAGCTAATAAGGGGGCAAATATTTCGGGAAAGGCGGTATTTCATGAGGATAAATCGGTAACTTTTACAAGTTATCATATTTCGAGCCTGCGCGGGTACAAAATCTGGTTCTCTCTCTTCCCCGCTCTTTTCATCGCTTATCTCTTTTTCAAGCGATATAAGTTTAATTTTAAAAAAATGATGTTTGAATAATAAAGATATTATGCCTGACCTGATCACACATACGTTATTTGTTTATCCGTTGAAAAAACGCTTTCCGAAGCAGATAATACTGCTTTTGAGCGGAGCTATTCTGCCGGATGTTGTCGGAAGAATCCCCGGCATATTGATCCAGAACAATTCATTGATAGGTAATTATCAGACCAGCGTGCATACACCGCTTGTGTTGATTCTTCTGGTTTATAGTCTTTCCTTTTTCTTTCCGGAAAAAGTCAGAAAAGACGTATTTCTTTTTCTATTGACCGGTGTTTTCCTGCACTTTTTTCTGGATCTATTTCAGAAAACCAATACCTATGCCTACTTCTGGTTCTTCCCTATATCACTCTCCTGGTTCCAAATTCCGCTCATCTGGCCGGATGAGACGATATTTCTTATGCCCTTTTTGGTTATAATAAATGCAGCAATATACATTTTTAATAAAAAATCGGGATGAGTGATTGTTATGAATAATAAAATTTTAATTACCGGCAGCAGGGGGTTTATCGGAAGCCATCTAATGAAGGTATTTCCCAGGGCGCAAAGTTATGACCTGAAAGACGTGCAGGATATTCTGGATATAAACCTACTGAAAGACGCGCTTGAAGGAAAAGAAATTGTCATTCACCTTGCGGCGCTTATCTCTATTACTGGTTCAATTCAAAACCCAGGTAAATATTATTCTGCCAATGTAGCAGGAACTGATAATGTCCTTCGCGCGGCGATAGAAGCAGGATGTAAAACTGTAATATTTGCATCTTCCGCCTCGGTTTACTCGCCTGATAATCCTTATGCCGTTTCAAAAAAAATCGGAGAAGATTTGATGAAGGAGTACAGTAAAAAAATTCAGACAATCAGTCTTCGTTTTTTTAATATCTACGGCCCCGGACAAAATCCTGAATATGCAGGAGTTATCAGTAAATTTATGAGAGCGGCAAAAGAAGGGAAAACACTTAAGATAAACGGCGACGGCAGACAGACCAGGGATTTCATTTCTGTTAATGATGTTACGGGTATAATAGAAAAAGTAATTAGGTGCCGGTCAAAAATTGCATCCGGTTCTATTTTTGATGTCGGAACAGGAAAAGAGATTTCTATAAATCAGCTGGCAGATTATTTTGTAAAAAAATACAAGGTGCCGGTTAAGTATTATTTGAAGGAAGACGCAGGTATAATTCGCTCAAAAGCTGATAATTTAAAATTGCTGGAAATAGTGGGTAAACATAAATTTGCTTCTATTGTGAGAGGATTAAGTGAATTGGATGATAAAAAAATATCTTAAAGAAATAGGATGTTGAGTTCTATGCTAAAAAAATATAAAGAATGAAAAAAAGACATTGTATTGTTTTTGGCGGGGGAGGATTTATCGGAAGCCATCTGGTGGAAAAGCTGGTAGAAAAAAAATATCCTGTGAGTGTGGTATGCCGCGGATCCGAACAAGACTATAAAAATCTTTCCGACGTAAAAAATAAAATAAACGTAATTAAAATTGATATAAGTAATTATGCTTATATCGGTAAAATAATTAATGAAGGAGACATAGTATTTGACCTCATCGCATCATCTGTTCCGTTTTCTTCGATGCAGACGCCTCATCAGGAAATCAATCATCATATTTCCTCTCATTTTAAATTAATTCAGGCAGCATGCAAAAAAGAGGTTGCAAAATTTATCTTTTTTTCATCAGGCGGAGGAGTTTACGGAAATAAAAAAAAATTACCTATTACCGAAGACGAAACTCTCCAGCCTGTATCACCGCATGCCATAAGCAAGGCTACAATCGAATACCTCCTGCATTACTTCAGTAGAATTCATAACATTCCTTATATTATTTACCGATTAAGTAATCCTTATGGGCCGAGACAAATTTCTAAAAAAGGCTTTGCTATCATACCAACTATTTTTTCTAATGTTTCCAGAAATCAGCCTCCAACATTATTTGACCACGGAAAATTAATCCGGGATTATATTTATATTGACGACCTGATTAATGCAATAACAATTTCTTTTAACAAAAAAACCAAATATCCTATTTATAATATTGGCAGCGGAAAAGGAAGCACGCTTAATATGCTCTGGCAAAATATTAAAAAAATTACAAAGGCAGAACTTAGTCCGATTTATATACCAAAAAGGCCAATCGACGTGGATACTGTTGTGCTAAATACCAATAGATTTAAGAGGGAATTTGACTGGAAACCACAAATTAAATTATCTTCAGGCTTAAAAAAGACCTGGAATGCATATATAAATCAAATAAAATAGCTTATAAATGAAGAAAAAAATATTAATTATAACTTCGACTTTCCCTCGCTGGCCTCATGATCATGTTGCCGGTTTTGTAAATGACCTGGCAGTTGAATTGGCAAAAAAGATGCCTGTTGTTGTGCTCGCTCCATATTCCAAAGGTTCAGAATGCTACGAGGAAAAAGATGGTATAAAGATATACAGATTTAAGTATTGGTTTGAAAAAAATAATAATCTTGCTGACGGAGGCATACTTCCCAATTTACGTAAGAATCCACTATATTATTTACAAATTCCGGCGTTTATATTATCGGAAATAATAAATGCTATAAAGATCGTCAAAAAAGAAAAGGTGGATGTAATTCACGCGCAGTGGATTATCCCTCAGGGCTTTACTGCTCTTGTTTTAAAAAAACTTATTAATATCAAATACATGGTTACCTCATTGGGCGGAGATATGTTCCCTTTTAAAACAAATAACAAACCGCTTTTATGGCTTTATAAAATGATTATAGCCAATGCAAGTTTTGTGACCGCAGTAAATCAATCATTCGTTTGGGAAATTGATGCATTAAATAATAAAAAATCCTATTATATTCCCAACGGAATAGACATAAATAAATTCAATAAAACATTTATCGGCAATAAAAAGAAGAATATTCTTTTCGTAGGAAGATTGGTAGAAAAAAAAGGATTATCGTATCTCATTGAAGCACTAAAGATGCTTGATGATCGTCTATATCACAAACTTATTATAATTGGCGACGGGCCTCTTCGTGCAACTTTGCAAAAACTGGTAAGTGATCTAAGTCTTAGCCGAAAGGTTTCATTTCTTGGCAGTATTTCGTATGACAAGCTTTTGGATCTTTACCGCGATAATATGCTGGTAGTGGTTCCATCTATTTCTACCAAGACAGGAGACGTGGATGGTTTTCCTACGGTATACCTGGATGCTATGGCATCCGGATGTCCGATTATTGCTTCTAAGATAGATGGTATAGAAGCTATTATTAAAAATAATGAAAACGGTGTTGTAGTGCAACAAAAAGATCCGAAAGCAATAGCGAATGCCATCTACAATCTTATAAATAATGATACTCTAAGAAATTCTATCGCTCAAAAAGCGCTAAAAGATGTCATAGAAAATTATTCATGGAAGATTGTAAGTAGCCAGTATTATAAATTAATAGAAAAATTATGAGATTAGGGACGTACTATCGCTGCAAACTTCTTGACAAAATTGGAATTAAAGCTACCAAAGAAAGGGTGCTTGATGTCGGGGGATATGATGGATATTGGCTTTCAACGCAAAAAGCTAAAAATAAATATGTTGTTGATCTTGATGTAGAAAAAAAGTATAAGAATATTAAATATTCAAAAGCAGATGCGACGGATTTGCCTTTCCAGTCAAATTATTTTGATCAGGTTTTTGCTTTTGATGTTCTTGAGCATATTGAAGAAGGGAAGGAGCAGAAGTTTATAGGTGAATTAATAAGAGTATGCAAAAAAGACGGAGAAATAATCTTGTCAATTCCGTCAGATAGAATAAAAATATACCCTCCTTTCCTAACCAATTTCGTTTCGAGGAAATGGGGGCATTTTAAAGGAAACGGGTATTCAAAGAGTGAATTGAAAAAAATATTGTCCCGTCATAAAAATATTGATTTTAATATAATAGAAAATAATGCGTTGTTTTTCCGTATTTTCTATTTTCCGCTACGACTTTTGTGGGTTTTATTCCCTTTTTTAGCGAAAGTAATTATTGATAAGATTAGTAATTTTGATTATATAAATAAATTAGGTAATAATGGGTTTTATATTTTAATAATAAGTAAAAAACAAATATGAATGAACAAATATATTTAGTATCTTATGAGTATTTTCCGATATCGAACGGAGGTCTTGCGCGACATGCAAAAGAGATGATAGACGGATTAATTGAAAAAGATAATTATAAGGCAATAATTGCAGTTCCTAAAGGTAATAAATTAAAATTTCAAAAAGAAGTAACTACTATACCATGCACGTTTTATTCAAATAAATATCTATCGTATTTGGAATTTTCTTATAAATTATACTTTAAATTTAGAAAAAAATTTGAAAGAAATAAATTTGTGTTTTTTTCGTCATTTAGTTGCTTATTTAATCCTTTTCTACCTAAAAAGTTTTATCTTTTCATAACGAATACAACTAAAAGAGTTTTTTTAACTTATTACCCTGAGGAAACCTTGTTTGAAAAGTTTGTTAGAAAAGTAACATATTTTTTTCTTTTTCGTTGGGAAAATTATATGTCAAAAAAAGCGATTAAAATTTTTGCTATAAGTAATTCGACCAGGGAGGACATTATTAATCAATATGAAATTAATGAGGATAAAATTAAAATAATTCCTTGCGCTTTGAACAGAACAATATTTAAATCATCAGAACAAAAAGCAATTTTTAATAAAAAATTGCTTTTTGTAGGAAAACTCGTGCCGAGAAAAAATATTATTGATTTCGTAAAAATAATGAGATTACTTGTTAATGTAGATAAAGGGTTCGTTCTCAATCTCGTTGGGGAAGGAGAATCTCAATATGTAAAGAAAATTAAAAAAGAGGTATTCCAAAATAATCTCAAAAAAAATATTATTTTCCATGGCAAAGTAACCGACGATGAACTGAATAAGCTATATGAATCTAATAGTATTTTTGTTTTTACAAGTCTAGTTGAGGGATTTGGATTAGTTTTGCTTGAGGCAATGAGCAAAGGCTTACCGGCAATTGCCTATGATGTCAATGGAGTTAAAGATGTCATAATAAATAATGTTAATGGTTATTTAGTGAAACCTTTTGATTATCATGACTTCAAAAATAAAATACTTGGTCTTATTAAAAATAATCCCTACTATAGACAGATGTCAATAAATGCATTGCGCAGGATCAATGATTTTAGCTGGAATACTTCTGTTCAAAAATTAATTAATGAAATCAAATGAAAAAAGAAAAAATTGTTATTTTGGCACCATTCCCAATCTATCCGCCTGATAATGCTGGTGCCAATCGTATCTTCAGTTTATCTATGGAGTTATCTAAATATTATGACGTAGTTAATTATTCCCAATGTGTAAATAGAAGCATGATATGGAAAAAATTATCAGGAAAGCCTTCATTTGCAAAAGTCATAGTTAATAATTATTATAAAATAATCCAATCCTACAACCCAATATACAATTTTTTCTTATTCTTAACTTCAAGGATTAATGCACAAAACTTCTTAGCAAGTACTGCTTTGAATTTACATCAAGATAAAGTCTTAATGAATGAGATCCAAGGTGCTTCATTACTGCAGGTAGAACATCCGTGGCAATATGATTGGGCGAAAAAAATCTCTGAAAAATATAATATACCTTTGGTATTAAGCATTCATAATATTGAATCAAATATATTAAAAGATGCAATTCCTGCCTTCCCTTTAAAAAAACTATTAATCAATTACTTATTTCAAAAAGAAAATAGATCATATAAAATAGCAAAAAATATTATTTACCTTTCAGAAAATGAGAAGAGGTATTTTGAAGATACTTGCGATGATAAAAAAAATAGTTGTATTATACCGATGTGGCCTGATAATAGATTGTTTTCGATAGAAAGATTGTTCACGAATAAAAATAAAATTATAAATATATTTTTTGTTGGATCAAATTGGATGCCTAATATTATAGCGATGAGATTCATTGAAAAACTAGCCGAAAAAAATATTAACAATAGGAAGCTAATATTTTTAATAGCCGGCTCTGTTGGGCAGGGTCGAAAAAAATCAAAAAATATAATCTATACTGGTAAGCTTAAATCACTGATGCCTATCTATGAAAAGGCAGATATTTTCATAAATCCTATGAGTATAGGTAGCGGCGTTAATTTTAAAGTCATAGAAGCTATGGCTGCATCTTTACCAATAATTACAACACCTTTTGGTGCAAGAGGAATTAAATTAAAAAATAATATTAATGGAATAATTGCAGATTTATCAGAATTTAACAATGTTCTAAATCAGCTTGCTAATAATAAAGAGTTGAGAATAAAAATTGGAAAGGCGGCGAGGGTTACTGCCTTAAAATATTACCAGAGAAAAAATGTAATTGATAATATTAAACGATTTTATAACGAACTATAATGCTATGTTTAATGTAATACTACACAAAATTAAAGCCAAATTTTTTAATAGAGAAAAAATCTTCAGATATGGAAAGATTTTTAAATCAAAAGATGGCATGTATAATTATGAAACATCCCTAATAATCAAAAGAGTTCTAAGAAATGATAGTAATGCCATAGATATTGGCTCACATAAAGGCAGGTTTCTAAATGAGTTTTTCGAGTATGCTCCTGATGGTAATCATTTTGCTTTTGAGCCATTACCATATTTATTTGAAACGTTAGTAAAGAAGTTTCCTGGAAATTGTAAGCTTTACAAATTGGCGTTAAGCAATAAAAAGGGTAGCGTTATTTTTAATTATATTCGAGACTATCCAGGATTTTCTGGTTTGAAAAAACGTAGATATCCATTGAAAAAAGTAAAAATTGACAAAATTAGGGTTAATACAGACTTGCTTGATAATATTGTTCCTATAAATACAAAAATTGATTTTATCAAAGCTGATATAGAGGGGGCTGAGTATTTGGCGTTCCAGGGTGGTCTAAAAACAATAAAAAAATGGAAACCGGTAATCGTTTTTGAATTTGGGCTGGGAGCAGCAGATTATTATGGGATTACGGCGGAAAAAATGTACACATTCTTAAGAGTAAAGTGTAAACTACGTCTTTCAACTATGGAGAGATATCTTCTCAAGAAAAAGAGTTTCGATAAAAATACTTTTGAAAGGTATTTTGATAGTAGTATTGATTATTATTTTATTGCTTATAAGTAAGATATGCGAGTACTTTTTGTACATGATTACAAACAGATAGACGGAGGAGCGAGTCAAGTTCTTTCTGATGAAATCAAGCTTCTTAAAAACCAAAAACATTCAGTTTTTTTATTCACTTTTAGCGGACCGCATTATTTTTCAGAAGGTAATACTTTTCCTCTCAATAAAAATAACCAAATAACTTATCAGGAATCTAAAGATCCATCAATCAGCTCCTTTCTTCAAAAATATTTTAGTTTCAAGCTTTATAAAACATTCAAGAAAACTATAAAACAGGTTAAACCAGATATTATTCATCTACATGAGGTACGGAAGGGAGCTGCTTCAATAATTCTTGCAGCAAAACATAGCAGTATTCCTATTGTCCACACTCTTCATGATATCAATCTCGCCTGCATGTCAGATTTTGGCATAAACAGAAAAACAGGGAAACCATGTTTGAGAGGATCTATTTTATTTTGTCTAAAAAATAATTGCGTTTCTTTAAGTAAAATTATTCGCCATGGAATATTATGGAAGATAAAGCAATGGCTTGATAAGCATTATGTACAGACCATTCTATGTCCGAGTAAATTCTTATTGAATACATTATCAAAATTAGGTTATAAAAACTTACAATATTTACCTAATTTTTCATCCCTGGAAAATAGGGATTCCAGAATAATACGTAAAGATCAAATTCTATATGTAGGAAGATTCGTAGAGTTAAAGGGAATAATTTATCTTATTAAAGCCTTTGAGGTAGTAGTCAAAAAATATCCTTATTTAAAATTAATATTAATTGGCAGGGGTCCAGAAAAAGAAAAATTACAATCATATATAAACGTAAATCATATTAATAACATTTTTTTTATCGATACCGTACCTCATAAAAAACTGATAGCATATTATTCAAAATCTTTAATATTTGTTTTGCCTTCAATAGGAATCGAAAATTCTCCGCTTTCGATAATTGAAGCTATGTCTTGCGGCATTCCTGTTGTAGCCAGTAATATTGGTGGTATTCCTGAGTTGGTTAAAGATAATATAACGGGAATGCTTTTTAAGCCAGGTGATTATAATGCTTTAGTAAATAAATTAATTAAGATCATAAAAGATAAAAATTTACTTAGATTAATGACAAATAATTCTATTATCTTATATAATGAAAGATACAATTCAGTAATACATTCTCGGAATTTAATAAATATTTATTTGAAAACTATTGATTTATATGAAAAATAATATAGTTGATATTGGCAAAGGTATCAAAATTACAATAACAAACATAGAAAAATATTTCACTATATTTTTTTATGGATTCAGCGTATTCATACTTTGCTTGATGACTCAAGGCGTTATTCTTACCTTAGCCAATATATTTTTTCTACCTCTAATCTTACTATCAGGCTTTATCTCCTTGATAGTCGCTTTGTTATTTCTAAAAAAGATACAAAAAGATATTCAAATTTTGCCAACCATTTCTGCTCCCATCATAATATTTACCTCCATTATCTTAAGTATTATGATATTTTTTCCTCATGATTCATTCGGAGGAGGTGATCAATCAGTTTACTCCAATATGGCCGTTCATTTGTCTCGAAATGGAACACTGAATCTCCAAGCGTACTTAAATTATTTACCAGATCATTATGCTGAGGGAGCAAGGAGCAGATTACCTGTTTATACCGTTTGGTTAGCAACACAACACATATTCTTTGGTGAAAGATGGCTTTTAAGAAGCAATATTATTTTAGTTGGCCTTGGATTACTTGCGCTATATATGGTGTCTTCATTAATTACCGGTAAAAAAAATGGCTTGATTGCCTTAGCTCTTTTTTCTACCAGTATGCCTTTTTTATGGTTCTCACGTGAGACTATGAGTGAGGTTTTATCATTTTTTCTGTTGTGGATACTGATATTATTTTTTATTATCTTTTTGAAAACAAGGCAATATCTGTTCTTTTTAGTTTATTTAACAGCGGTTTGGTTGTTTGCTTTATGCAGAATAGAAGGGTTTTTTATTCAATTTTCAATCATTCTAGCACACTTCTTTGTATTATTTATTAGCAAAACAGGGAATATTAAGAAATATATAATGGTCTTGTTCATATATTTAATTATTATTGGTTCAAATATATTAATAATCAAATCCTTTTCTTTTTCCTCCTATTTTGAAACAAATGTCAAAAATGCCTCTATCGGTATAAATACCAGTATTTCATCTTTAATTACCAAGATTAATCCTCCCAAAATAAATTCTGTAGGTAATGAGGTAAAATTGTCAGAAAGAATACCTTTATTTATGTTTAATATGCTGGGAAAATATAATTATGTTCTGATTTTTGCTTCAATTTTTTTAGTATGCGTCTTTATTTTTATACGTAAAAATAACTATTTGTATTTAACTAAGAAGTACTTTTTTGTCATATTGATAATTCTTTTACCGGAATTTTATAAATTCATTAATCCAGGAGTATCACTTTCTCAACCTGGGATGTATCGCCGTTATATGTACGCATTACTTCCGTTTGGATATATTTGTTTGGTAATTCTTATTCAGAATGTAGTAAATAAAAAAATATTTATTTCAATAATTATTTTTAGTTTATTCCTAGCTATAAATCTTTCTCTTTCATATAATATTATTTTTCTAAAAAACGATTGGTTACTGGTGGATAAATTAGAACAAGTATCAAAAGACGTTTCAAAAGATGACCTTCTTATAGTTAGCAGATTGATTATTGAACCATATTATCCATACTCTTTTTTTATATTAAGAAAACATATACGTAGCGTTGCTGAATCTCAGCTTACTTCTTTATTTTTTTCTCCTGATAAAAAGATATTTTACGGTACCCCCTATAAAAAGATATATTTGTTGTCAACAAAAAACGAGGAAAAATTTAAATATTTTCAAATTAAAAAAATATCAACAATAGAAATTGTGTATTCTCAGCTTAAACATTCTTGTCTAATATATTTATTGGGAGAAGAGTTACAGCTTCGTGACACATATAGTTGGAGTAGTTTTTCCTATAACGACGTTGTTAAATATTGCAACCATCCCGGATATGAAATTAAAAAATATAAAGAACAATTATTTTTATATGAATTATTACAGTAGGAAAATCTTTTTTTTTAATATTAAAATGGATATTTTATTGACCGATATAATTTATATACAGATTTAAAAATAGGGCCAAGCTTTGAATCAAAAAGAGTTGCTGTTAATAAGCAAAATCTTACCCAGTTTTTTTTATTTTCGCCACATTTTTTAATTATTGATTTATCCAGAAATGAAGGATATTGATCCAATATTCTAATATTTATCTCTTTTAATATGCCTAGAGACTCTTTAATTTTTTGCGTTGAATTGCCCAAGGGATTAATATCAGCCAGTATGCCGATAATATCTGAGGTAATAGGTTTTCCAATTAATGATTGAATATTATTTTGGGCGATAATAATAGCGTTTTCTTTTATAGCTTTTCTGAATAACATTGTCTTACTTTGCTTTGAACGTCTTACCTTCATTAATACTTTTTTTACTTTCACTATTTTATATTTTTTAGATACTCTTAGCCAAAGGTCGTTATCCTCTGCTTCGTATTTCTCGTCATATCCTCTAAATTCGTTAACGATAATTTCTTTATTAAATATTACGGTCGAATGTCCAAGGCAATTTCGAAATTGCAGCTCATAGAATATTTCTTCGGGTGAGGAGGCTAACCTATATGCTGAATTATAATTCCCTTTTTCGTTTATCCAATTAAAGTGTGAGGAAATTATGACAAGACTCCTATCCATTTTAAGCCTTTTGTACTGCAATTCAAACCTATCGGGTAGAGAAATATCATCCGCGTCCATTCTGGCTATATATTTTGCTTTTGCTAATTTCAAGCCTTTATTAAGCGTCCTTGCTACTCCTAGGTTATTTTTATTTTTGTAATATCTAATTCTGTTGTCGTCATAAGACATTATAATTTTTTCAGAATTATCAGTTGACCCATCATTAATAATTATAAATTCAAAATCGGTGAAAGTTTGATTTAAAATACTATCTATCGCCTCTTTGAGAAATTTTTCTGCGTTGAAGACTGGCATCAGGACTGATATTTTCGGGTTATTCATATTTTTGACCATGATTCAGGAATAATATCGTTGGTATCAATTGATTCATCTCTAAACCATTTTTTAGGAGCAATAACGATTTTATTTTTATTTTGATTTAGCCAGGCTCCCCACCAACTAAATGAGCTATTGGCAATTATGTTATGTTGACACTCACTCATAAGTCTCATATCTTCGTAATCTTTTTTTCCGAGATTGTGAGATATATAAATAGTCGGATACTCTAACCGCAGATTGGCTTTGCACCATTTTGGATCATCTGAAAAAAAGAAAAAATAGGGATTTGTTATCTTACTTGTCATATATTTGATTGCTTGATGATAATAATTTAGGTCGCAAACCCCATGAAATTGATTGGTTTTTGGATCGGATACATAGTCTCCACGGCGGATATGAATTGAGATAGATTCGCAATTCCTAATCCGGTTAATTGTTTTTTTATTAACTACATCAGGCTTATTTTTAAAGGTAAATTCTTTTCTAATTACATTTTCAATATCCTTAAAATATTTTTCACTTACCCAATAACCTTCCAGATAAGAATTGTCACCTATATTTAGTATGCTCGGATCAAAATGAAAATATTTTTCTTTAATGTATGAATTATTTTGAAAAAAGGGGTTAATTTTTCTAAAAACTTTCCGGATAAAACTATTATTTTTGAGTCCGTTTATTTCATTTATACTTGAAAAGTTTTCTTGAATATTGAAAATATGAAGCATGTATTCTCTTGGAGTAATGCCTGTTTGTTTTTCATATCCCGTAATATCTAGTTTTAGCAAGGTATTATTAAAATGAGCGGCTCTTCGTCCGGCCGCATATTGAAACATTTGATTTCCCAATCCGCCAATTAACTTCGTAATGATCATAATTTATATAAAAGAGTCATTCCAGGTAAACCTGTTTTCGTGGATAATTTTTTATAACTATTAGGTAATAATTTAAGAGCTGTATTGATTGCTTTGAATGGCCCGATATTATAACCGGATTTTGAAGATTGATAAAAGGTATCGTGAATCAAGATATTTGCTTCCGGCAAATTTTTCATGATCTCTATTAATTCCCTTTTTACTGATTGATATTCATGGTCTCCATCTAAAAAAAATAAAACATTTTTCTTAATAGAATTTTTTTTACAGATTTCTATCGCAGTATTCAACCCATCGCCCTGGTGGAGAATTACACTGTCAAAACCTTTTACGAATTTTCCTCTTTGATTTTTAGGATGCTCTATATGTTCCGCATCGTCCGGTAGGTCTATCGAATGAATTGTTGTTTTTATATTAAAATAATCGCAGGTCTCATAAAAAATTCTTGCTGATTTACCGACATGAGTTCCCCATTCAAAGATGTATGTCGGTTTTAGCCTACAAATTGTTGCCACCATTAACAATAATTCATTTATAGGGTAGGGTTTTATTCCCGCAGTGGGTATGATTTTCTTTAGAATAAATTCAGAAATAAGCCAGTTATCAACCTCAAATTCACTACAGTCATCATTCGGTACCGGATTTAATGGACTGTGCGGTTTTATAATATTATTTAAAAAAGAGACAATTTCCCTATACATATTCATTTGTTATATACTTCTTATTATATAATATTAATTATGAAAATTTTACACACAGTTGAATTTTATTATCCTTCTCAAGGCGGTATGCAGGAAGTGGTCAAACAGATATCCGAAAGACTGGTAAAGCTTGGACATGAGGTAACTATCGCAACTACTAAGCTGTCTGAAAGGAAAAATAAAATAATCAACGGAGTAAAGATAGAAGAATTTGCTATCGAAGGGAATATGGTAAGAGGGATAAAAGGAGAATCAAAGAAATATAAAGAATTCCTCATAAATTCTGATTTTGATATTATCATCAACTTTGCAGCCCAGCAATGGGCAAGTGATCTGGCTTTTGATATCCCTGACAGGATAAAAGCCAAAAAGGTATTTGTGCCGACAGGATTTTCAGGATTATATTTGTCGGAATACAGGGATTATTTTAAGAAAATGAAGAATTGGATGAGAAAATATGATATGAATATTTTTCTATCAAATAGTTATCGCGATATTGATTTTGCCAAAAAAAATAAGATTAAAAAAGTTAAAGTAGTTCCCAACGGAGCTTCGGAAGAAGAATTTCTTGGAGAAAATAATATTGATATAAGAAGAAAATTAAATATTCCAAAAAATCATTTTCTAATTCTTCATGTTGGTTCTCATACCGGATTAAAAGGGCATAAAGAAGTAATCCAAATTTTTGAAAAAGCAAAGATCACTAATGTCACTTTTTTGATCATCGGTAATAGTTTTGGAGGCGGATGTACAAGATATTGTTTTATAAAAGAAAAATTATTTAATCTTTCGCCTAGAAGGTTCTCGGACAAAAAAAGATTGCTAGTCGCATCTTTATCACGCGAGGAGACAGTTAGCGCTTATAAACAGGCAGATTTATTCCTTTTTCCCTCCAATATCGAATGTTCCCCATTAGTCTTATTCGAGTGCATGGCGTCTAAGACTCCTTTTTTAACCACGGACGTTGGTAATGCTAAAGAAATAATTAAATTGTCCCGTTCCGGATTATTGTTGCCAACCATTAGAGATAAAAATGGTTACAGTAAGGCAAAAGTAAACGAATCAGTTAGATTATTAGAAAATATCATTACTGATTCAAAAAAGAGAGATCTAATGGGCAAAACAGGCTTTAATATGTGGAAAAATAAATTTACATGGAGTAAAATAACAAAAGACTACGAAGCATTATATAGACACATAATTATTCTAAATAATTAAATATGAGTACACTATTTAATATATTAAGTAAAATAAAAAAGAGACTTATTAAGTTTAAAGATCATGCAAATTTTGATCATATTAAAGCACAAACGTATGAGATGGATTATGCCTCAAAATGGTTGGATGATAATTTTGAAAGAGTGTTTAGGGAAATTTCTAATAAGAAAAAACAAAAAAAAGTGATTTCTGATGAATTTTTTAAAAATAAATATCTCTGGAATAAATTCATAAAATATATAGAAAATAAAACGTGTTTAGAAATTGGATCAGGCCCAGCAGGTGCTTTAATCAGATGGTATTGGACAAAAAGAAGAATAATTATCGATCCTTTGGTATCTGAATATAAAAGACTGTCAATTGAAAAATTTGGGAAATCTTTTTTTACAGATGATATTATTTTATATTCGCAAAATGCCGAAACTTACATTCCTAATTTGCGTAATAAAATAAATGGTGTTATTGTTTGTCGTAACGCTCTAGATCACTGCGAGAATCCAATTAAAGTGATTGAAAACATGGCTAAATATGCTAAAAGTGGTTGTTATTTGTTATTGTGGAGTGATATTTATCACAAAAAAGGTCACGATGAGGGTCATACTAATATAACAAGATCTAAAGCTAAGTTTGAAAATTTGATTAAAAAAAGCAATTTTGAAATTCAATATAAATTTAGCTTGAGTAAAAGGGATACCATTAACTATGGTTGTGTAGCAATAAAAAGAATCCCGAAATAAGCTTCACTATTTATTAAAAGAAAGCTGCGTTTTTAACGTATTGCATTAAAGCTTTAATTATAAATAATACCTGCTTATGATTCTTATCGAAGTTTTTAATGAACCATTTAAATAAATCCTTCAAGATCATTTTTTTTTGCAACTTCACATTCTGCCAAACATTTCGAATACTATTATCAGGATCATTAAAATAATTAATTAAAGGCTTATTAGAGTAAGCAATTTTGGTTTTCGTTGACACTCGAAGCCAAAGCGCATAATCTTCTATTGCTTTTAATGCTGGTTCTTCCGGAAATCCTCCACATTCCATAACTAAACGCTTTTCAACAAAAAAAGAGCTGCAAACAACAAAATTAGTTATTAGAAGTTCATTGAAGCCAAAAACATCTTTAATTTCTCTTTTGGAAAAATATAATCCTTCCTTTTCTAAATTATGTGGATTTATTATGTATGCATTTGAGCAAGCGGCTTTTACCTGTAACTTTTTTACCAGTTCTAATTGTCTTTCCAATTTATCTTTTTCCCACCAATCATCACTGTCAAGAAAAGCCAACCATTCTCCCTTACTTTCTTTTATTCCCCTATTTCTGACAACAGCCGGTAATCCGGAATGCTTTCCTGAAACCCATCTCACCTTTGAATTATTCAATGATTTTACTATTTCAAAAGTATTATCTATCGAACCGTCATCGCAAACAATAATTTCAAAAGGTGGGATTGTTTGGCTTAAAACACTAAGAATTGCCTTTTTGATTGTCTTTCCACGATTCCATGTAGGAATTATTACACTAACGGTATTCATCATAATTTTGCCTGTTCTTTAAATTTGCTTTTTATATTCATTCATCCATACGGAAAGAAGCTTTAATTCAGATTCGGATTCGTCGATCAGAAATTGTTTAAGATAATTTTCAGTTATATTTTCAAGCTGTTTTTGATCTAAATTTTCAGAAAATTTGCTCGCGGTAATTTCAAAATTATAGGTTCCTTTCCATGAATTTTTATCAATTTTAATAATTTTGAACCCGTACATTTTAAGTAATATGCTTAAACTTTTCGAAGTATATCCTTCGCAGTGAATTGCCCACTTTGCTTCGTGTGAACCAAATATGTGTCTTATCGCCTTGAGTTTTTTTTCACTTATATTTAAGGGATTTAATATAGCTTTCGCTGTACGCTGGAAATCCGGTACTTCTATACGTAAGACGCCATTTGGTTTTAGCCATCTATACCATTTTGTAATTAAAGCGCAGGCAATCGGTCTGGTAAAATGTTCAAAAACATGATGTAATCTTATTTCTTCAACAGAATTTTCAGGATAGCTTAACTTTAATATGTCCGCATGTTTATCAGCAACACTTTTGTTTTGAACGTTATGTTTATTTAAAGGAAAATCAATATTTAAATACCCCTTTAAATATATCTGTCCACATCCGAGATGAAGTTTCATGTTAAATTCATAAAATTAAATTGTCAGCGTTTTTATTATTCTTAACAATAACTTAGCTGATTTAATATCAGTCATATTTTCTATAACCCATTGCCTAGGGTTAAAAGTTTGAAGTCGATAAGAAATAGTAATAAGTATATTTTCCAGTTCGTCTATCGTGCTCCAATCTACTCCTGTTTTATTATTTAGATATGGAGCAGAATTATAATTTTTAATCAATCTCTCTTGAATTATCGTTTTCTTTGGATTCCAAGTCAGAGTCGGAACATCCATTGCCCAAGATTCTGCCAAAGAAATACCCTGGCTTTCTTTATTGCTTAAAAAAATTGCAAATTTACTCATTAATAGAGTTGATTTATATTCATCTTGCGTATAGCAACCATATTTAATATGGATCGGATTCCAATGATATTTTTTTAACAACATCGTTATTTTTTTTCGTAAGTTGTTATTTGCGTTTTTATTATAAATAAGAATATTGTTGCTTGAATAGCCTTTTATATTTGGTTTCCAAAAATTTTCATCTACTCCCGCATACCAGATTTTCGTGCGATTAATCAATGTGGGGTCATCATTAACGTAAAGCTTAGCTACTTGTTCTGATGGAACCAAGCAAATATCTATTTCAGGGGAAGCAATAATATGGTTAAAATCGCTAGAAAAAACTACTAAATTTGGCCCTGCTAACAAACGTTTGATCTTTTTATTTCTTTTAAATTTTATAGCTTGTTTAAGAGCTTCAATATTGCTTAAAACCATCACTATCTTGCCTACATTATTTACGTTCTTTGGGTTATAATTAAAGTTAACACCAAGTTGTTCTAATCCAGCTACTAAACTCCTACGTACTGACTTCGGCCCATTACCAAGCGGTTCTTCTAATATAGGTGTTTTTAGTATTATATTCTTTGTTCGACTATATAATAAACCTAATTTTGATTTTAAAGGTTTGCTTGTAGGACTTGTCAAAATAGTTATTTTTTCCATGATAATTTATTTTCAATTTATTTTATTTTTTTTAAAAATCCACCAGGATTAAAAGTTAAATAAAATTTCTCTCTGCTATGATCAACTTCAAAATCGTCAGTTTTTTTTAGAAACTCATTTATCGCTTCTTTTGGACCTGGTCCAAATTTATTAAAGATAGGATGTCCATTTATGTTTGAATCTTCTACTATTAAATAATTGCCTTTAGTAACAAATTGACTATATAGTTTCAGTTCTTGTAGAACGTGCTCTTGATGATGATCAGAATCCAAAATCACTAATACATTTTTCGAACTTTTAGACAGTTGTTTTACTTTTTTAATAATTACATTTGATATAGAAGATCCATGTAGGTACCTTATTCTTTTATGCAACGGTTTTTTAGATTCATTATGAATATCTATAGTAAGAACCTTACCTTTATTTAATAATTCACATAATGAAGCAAGATATAAAGCACTGCCTCCATGTGCGGTTCCACATTCTATAATGAGATCAGGTTTAATCTCGTATATTATTTCTTGATATACCCATAAATCAAAGGGGCACTTCATTACTATACTACCAAACCAATAAGTATTAAGCCATGTTTTGCCTATTTCATAGGAATCATAATATAATTTATGAAACTGATTAGTAATAATAGTTTTTAATATAGGGTTAATATAAATTCGTCTATCAATAAATTTAATATAATATTTTATAATTTGTTTAATATATTTTATTATTTTTTTCATATAATGAGTAATTTTATACACGCTGCTAAAATTATAAAGATAATATATTAGTAACTTACTCTGTTATATAGTCCCCATCCGTTCCAATTTTTCCTTCTACTCCCAGGTTATTCATATAATTAATTCTTGATTTATCTATTATTTTCATCAACATATATTCAAGCGAACGACCAAGCATCAACTGTGGAATTGACTTTAATAGTGAATAATACCAGTAATTTAGATAGTGAGAAGGAAAACCATATAATCTTGTAGAATAAACGCCGTCTTTATATAAAAAATTAAATTTATTAAAATCCCAGTTATGTAAATTAAAATTATTATTTAAAAAATATCTTCCACTTAATTTAAAGAAAAAGTATCTTTTATTCTCAAAATACTTCTTTGCAGTAATTAACAGCACTGCCTCTCCTAAATTTTTCCATTTGCTATCCCTAGCTAATATGTTTAACCAGTTGCCACCTAGATAAATATAATCATCAACCTCACTAGCTAACTTCGATAAATATTTATTCTGTTTTCCACTCTCAAGCAATATTATAGATGAATTAGGACATTTCGCCTTAATAGAAGCAATAGTATGAAGAGTCTGTTCTGCTCTTTCCTCTGTACTATAAATACTCCTTATTAATGAATAAGATAATGGTTTATTAGCCACTTTAATTGTGGAAGTTAATAAAAAAATGATTTTATTGTTTAACATCATTTAGGCTGTTTTATTTTTTAACTTGTTTAATGCTCCAATTTTGTTGTGATAAAACTGAGCCAAATATGGCTTCTGGAACTATTCCTGTAGGAAAAAAATCTATGGGGTCGTGTATTTCAAACATAATTGGATCTATAATATAATCGTAGGCTTCATATCTATCTCCAACAAAAATATCTGCATAATAAGTACCTGATTTTAAAATCAAATTTTCCATTTTACAAACAATACTATAGGTACCAGGTTTTACCTGAAACTTTATGTTATAAAATCTAGAAAAAAGCGTTGTTATTCTATGCCCTAATTCATCATTGATACCCATACCAACTTCTAATTTAGATAGTTCTTCTTGAACCTGAATATCAACAGTAAAGGTATAAACTTGGTTTGAAAGAACATTAGATTTATCTTGATTAATTAAAACCTTGAAACCTTTTACAAAGGCTTTTTTGAGTAATTTTTTTGAATCTATAAATTCGATGTTATTAAGTGAAGAATTGCTATAAAGCCTAATAGCCTCATCAACCTTTCCATAAAATCCAATGTTGCCATTTTTAATAAAAATAGCCTTGTTGCATAATCTAGCTATAGCATTCATATTATGACTTACAAATAATACCGTCCTGCCTTGTTTGCTGACTTCCTTCATTTTTCCCAGGCATTTTTTTTGAAACTCAATATCTCCTACTGCTAAGACTTCATCAACCAGAAGTATTTCCGGATCCAGGTGGGCGGCGATGGCGAAGGCAAGCCTCATGTACATCCCTGAGGAATAGAATTTGACAGGTGTATCCAGAAATTTGGAAATTTCGGCAAATTCTACAATCTCATCGAATTTGTCATTTATTTCTACTCTTTTCATACCGAGGATTGATCCGTTGAGATAAATGTTCTCTCTGCCTGTCAGCTCCGGATGGAATCCTGTCCCGACTTCAAGCAGACTCGCTACTCTTCCCCGCAAAATAACTTCTCCTTTGGTCGGCGGCGTGATACGGCTTAGGATCTTGAGTAGAGTGCTTTTGCCGGCACCGTTGCGGCCGATTATACCCATGACCTCCCCGGGCATCACTTTAAAAGAAATATTATTGAGTGCCCAAAAAACTTCTTTTTCCAATTTTGCTTTTTGCTTGAAGGGTAACTTAATTAAATCAGCAAGCGTATCACGGAATGAATAGTATCGTTGTTTTTCTCCAATCCGATATTTTTTATACAAATTATTTACTTCGATAATAGGCTTCATAATAATAACTTAAAAGTAAAAGCTAAAAAGTAAAAAGAAAAAAACTTTTTTTTATTTCCGTCTTTTTTTCAAAGTCACAATGCTCGCACCGATAATTTTACTTATTTCTATATTTTCATTTATTAGGTCGTTTATCCCATTTGCGCTTTGATTATCTGATTTTGCTTTTATTAGTTCCAGCCAATATATTGTTTCATTTGCACTTTTTAAAGCAATGAAATAAAAATTCATAAAATCTTTTAAAGAGCTACCTGCTTGTGCCTCTATAACGTTGGCACCTATGCTTGTTGCACTACGCAATAATTGCTTTCCTAAAATCTGATAAATATAGGTATTGGGCAATTTCTCTAATAGACCTATTACTGCCAGACTGAATTCAAATGTGCGTTGCTTGATATCCTTTTTATATTCCATATATTAACTTAAAATTAAAAGGTAAAAAAGAATTTTTCTGTAATGTATTTTTTTACTTACTTTCTTTTAACTTTTTACCTTTAACTTTTTATTTATATAATGTCTGCGAAGAACTTTTCTGTCGCGTTAAAAAAAGCCAAACCAAAGAAAAAAATAACTAATGATATCAGAGCCGCTATTCCGAGGGCCGCAAAGTCGATGCTTGAATCACCGCTGATTGCCCCTCTTGTCGATTCAATAACTGCCGCCATTGGATTTAAAGTAAAAAGGAATTTGCTTGAAGATTTGATAATTGATGTCGGATAAATAACCGGTGTTAAAAAAATTAACATCTGAATAAAAAAGGGAATGATATAGCGGATATCACGGTATTTGACATTTATGGCTGAGAAAAAAAGTCCCAGACCTGATGCAGTGAGGAAGCTTATAATATATCCTAAAAGAATAACTATCAGCGTTGACGAGGGTGGAATAAACTTAAAATACAATCCAACGATAAATAAAAGTATCAGGCCAACGAAAAGATCAACTGAACCGGTGATAACCGTTGATAAGGGTAGAATAACTTTCGGAAAGTAAACTTTTTTGATAATATTTTCATTGCTTACAAGAGAGTTGCTCGCAAAAGACAAAGTATTGGAAAAAAAAGTCCAAAAGACCAAACCGCAGAGAACAAATAGCGGGTAAGGGAGATTGCCCGAGGGAATTTTGGCAAAGTTACCGAAAAAAATAGTGAAGACAACCATTGAAACCAAAGGTTGAAATAAAACCCAGGCTATGCCAAGAAAAGTCTGTTTGTAACGGACTTTTATGTCACGCCATGCAAAGATATAGAAAAGCTCACGGTAATTCCAGAGTTCTTTGAGGTTTAGGTAAAAGTTGGTTTTGACGGGCTTAATTTTTATTTCGAAATCGGTTGACATAATATACTTTACAAATTTTTTTCTTTTTATATTAACTATACGCTATCCCCTAATTACTAGTTGCTGTTTGGTGTACCATTCGACTGTTTTTTTCAGTCCCTGGTCAAATTTAGTTTTCGCGACAAAACCGAATTCTTTTTGGGCTTTTGAAACATCTAACATTCTTCTCGGTTGTCCATCAGGCTTGGTTTTGTCCCAGATAATCTTTCCCTTAAAATCCATCAATCCCGCCACTTTTTTGACCAGGTCTTTGATAGCGATCTCAAAGCCGGCGCCGATATTTATTGGTTCTGATTTGTTATATTTTTTTATTGCCAGTACAATGGCTCTGGCAGCATCCTTGACATAAAGGAATTCTCTTGTCGCTTTTCCTGTCCCCCAAATAGTGATACTCTTTTCGTGATTCTGTTTTGCGTTATAAATTTTTTTAATAATTGCGGGGATGACATGAGAAGACCTGGGATTAAAATTATCACCCGGACCATATAAATTTACCGGCAATAAAAAAATCGAATTAAAGCCGTATTGCTGACGATAGGCTTGAGATTGGACTAGCTGCATTTTTTTTGCTAACCCATAAGGCGCATTTGTCTCTTCGGGATAACCGTTCCATAAATCATCTTCCCGAAAAGGAACCTTTGTAAACTTAGGATAACAGCATACAGTACCTAGCGCAACAAATTTCGATACACCCGCTTTTCGTGATTCTTCCATCAGGTGTGTACCCATAACCAAATTTTCATAAACCATTCTACCCGGGTTTTCTCTATTAAATCCTATCCCTCCAACAAGCGCGGCTAAATGAATAACTATATCCTTATTTTTTACAATTCGTTTTATATTATTTATAGAAAGTAAGTTTGTTTTCGCAGAACGCGGTATTTCTATTTTCTCTAAAATGGCTCCGTTTTTAATCAATTCTTTTAAAACCCATTGCCCGAGAAACCCGGCTCCTCCGGTCAATAATATGTTTTTATTTTTAAAGAAGTTTTGATCTTCCATCTTCTCCCCCGCAGGACTAATATGTCAAGCCCATATAGAAACGTCGTGTTTTCTCCAATATAGAAATGTCGCCTTTTTCATAAAAGTATTTCGTTGTTTTTCAAACCAACCAGCTCTGTTTTTTTACAAAGCTGGAATTATTGGTTCTGCCCAGGGATCTTTTCTCTGGATTCGCACCTGTCTCTCTTGAAATGATTTTGCTGATGCCACTTGCATCACTTTTGGCTGTTTAAAGATTTGTCCTATTATCCGGTAGGATATGGCTTTGCCTTTATGCCGGAACACAAGATATCCCTCTCTGTTTTCTTCAACCAGGATTGGTTGCTTTTGTAATAGATATTGATATGCGCC
>Ga0180732_1000751_pt1 | contig 24286 bp, 45 predicted proteins | sample KR11_01MetaG_FD_148674 | JGI IMG/M metagenome (GOLD analysis project Ga0180732, IMG submission 148674) | Groundwater microbial communities from the Olkiluoto Island deep subsurface site, Finland - KR11_0.1 MetaG | ecosystem: Environmental > Aquatic > Deep subsurface > Groundwater | place... | reverse complement strand
ACGCAGGTTTTTATTTGCTATACTTTCCGTAGTCAGGCTGACGTTGTTGTCAGCAAATAGCTGAACTTCAAGATGCCCGTTGCTGTTTATATCCGCCCTTTGTGAACCGGCATAAAGACCAGCCCTGATATTTGCATCGGTTACACTTTCTGTCGTAAATGCAACATCATTCCGTCCAAATGCTTGGATTTCAAGCTGTCCAAAGCCGTTAACATCAGTCAACTGTAAGCCATCCCAAATGCCCACTCTTAGATTCGGATTTGATACTGACTCAGTTGATAATGCCGCATCGGCTACTCCGAAAAGTTGTACTTCTAACTGCCCTAGTGAGTTTATATCGGCTAACTGTGCACCATCCCAAAGGCCAACCCTGAGATTGCCGACTGATAATGATTCTGTCGTAAGAGCGACGTTATTGATGCCGAAAGCCTGAATTTCTAGTTGTCCCGAACTGTTAATATCGGCTCGTTGTGATCCCGCATATAACGCCGAACGTATATTCGCATCAGATATGCTTTCCGTGGTCAAGGCTACATTATTTATCCCGAAGGCCTGTATCTCTAACTGCCCGAATGAATTTACGTCAGTAAGTTGATTACCATCCCAGATTCCAATTCGCAGGTTCGGATAACTCAGGGCTTCACAGGATAGTTCGATGCTATTTTGCGTATTCACTATGATTTCAAGTTCGGCTGCCGAATTTATTGAAGATATTTGCCCGCCTACATAAAGGACTGATCTGAGATTTGCATTTGATATGCTTTCACAAGTCAGTTCTATTCCGCTCTGAGTGTTGCAAATTACTTCACCTTCAGATCGTGCGTTTATATTCAGCCCTCGTTCATTTCCCGCCGCATCCCGAATATTGGTATATAGATTCCTGTTAGTTGACATTCGCAAGATTCCGATATTGCCTTCTGTCACCGAATCCGGAGCAACATCATCGAATATAAAACCTACAGGAAATAGAGGATCAACCTGGACTGTAAACGGATGATCGTCCAGCTTCTGTGCTTCTATCGTCAGGATATCGCCTTGAGTATGCCCTTCATTATCCACTCGCAGAGGATATACCGCTTTATTATCGCTTACTTCTGCCGTTAATCCCCAAATTAAAGTTCCGTTAAAATCCCGAAGAAATGAATCAACTATCTGCCCATAATTCGGTTGCAATGCAAAACAACCGACTGCGAAAAAAGCAAAAATCACGAAGATTGTAAACTTTTTGAATTTCATTTTATTACTCCTTTTGATTCTCCTAATATGTTTTTGAATATTATGTTGTATAATTTCTGAAAACAAGCTAATGATATACTTAGCAACGATCTTAAATTATTTTGTTTCTCAGCGTAAGATACTTTTGTGCCTAACTCCGTAAATACTGATGTAGTTTTGTTTATGCCTCCCCTTCCTGTAGACCCGATTGAATTAACCAAGTTCCCGGTGTCCTGATTCAATTTACTGCTCAAACTGTATCTTTTTCCTGATATCGTTTTCAAGTTTAGTTGTTGTGAATGTGCCCCTTTGATATAATACGCCTCCCCCTTTCTGAATTTTCCGGCTGATATCGCTGCCTTTGCTCCTATATATGCCGAATGTGTTAATTTCCAAGTGCCATCTTTATATTTAGTCGTGCCAGGCTGTATATGTCCTTTATTTTTGTTCCAAGTCATCCATTTTTTCACGTTGCCATTTTCGTCTGCATATTCTTCGGCCTTGTAAAGCAAAGTGGAATCACGTAATACCTGCATATTTATCTCTTTCAACATCTTTTTTCTACCTTCGCCACCAAGTGCCTTTTTAGCCTGCTGCAAGAAAGGTGTCAGTTCATCTTTAATTATTCTGCATCCGGTCTCAGCCATAATACTTTACCTTCTTTTTCTTACTGCCATATGTACTCGTGATAATCATCGGTTGTTCCTTAATCTGCTTTACTTTTCTTACCTTTGTTGATATTGTTCCGTCCTGCTGTTCAACCTGTTCTATATTTTCGCCATTGAAAGCCTTATCAAAGTCAAAGGGTTCATCATTCATCACACTGCCCCCGAAACATTACCCCTGAGCATATACCGATACACTACTGAAATGGCTGCACCAGACGGCAGTAACGTTGTTTGATCTGAATCCGGCGTCCTATATCTTATTCGCCCATCAACATAATCAATCTCGAAACCCTGTTCGGTATAATATGTTGCGCTTGAATACGTTACAACTATCGATCCGGGGTCTATATTTGACTTGCTGAGGCGTTTCCATGTTGCCCCTGATAATGTTATAGCATCTGTCTTTTTCGGCCTTACAAGAGCCAAAGCGCCGCCGATATACATGCCCAAGTTTTGAGCCTCTGCGTTTTTCTTATCTAGTAATGCTTGCGGTGATACATTTATCCCCTGAGAAGTTCTGTTATTGATAAGCCAGTAATACATCCCAAAAGCAAGGCCGATACTCTGAAGCCCCGGAAGTTTAATCCTCAGATAGAAATTAGCGCCTGAAGGAACCGTTATCGATCCGCCGTCAATATCAGAAATAGTTATCGCAATCGCCGTATTAGATACCACGTCAGCAACCCAGAAGGCCGGGGTTGCATCTTTGTATATTACTACTTCAAGCGGCAGCCCGAATGAGGATTCCGCGAAGGCGTTTACCGCCCATGTTCCGGTAGATAATTTTATTTCATTTGTTCCTTCTGATGTCGTTACTCCTGATATTGCTTCAGTCGTCTGATTCGCAAGGAACAGATCATCTACTGCATATCTCGGCCTGAGAGCGTCAAGTATTTCGCCATTGGCTTTTCTTGCCGCAGATGCGAAACGGCTGCTTTCAAACCGTGTATCTGAAGTGCCTATCCTGAAGGCTTCTTTTATTTCGCGCCAGTCGCAGAATCCTGTTATTTCCATTCGGATTATTCCTTTTTATTTCTTTCTCGCATCTTCGAGGGCTTTCTTTGCCTTTGCAACATTTACTTTCAATTCTTTGTCTGCTGCTGCTAATGCTTTAGCTTCATCAACTGACATTTCAGCATAGGCCGGGCTTGCAAGTCCTTTAGTGTCGTCAACCCAACTTCCGGAACCATCCCATTTGCCCTCTTTATCCTTTTTGCTTCGATCAGGAATAAATACTTTATGCAGTTTTTTGATTTCTTCGATATGTTCGTCTGCAATGACATCTCCAATTTTGTACGATCTTTGCTTTTTATCAACTGTTATGCCTATTGACCTTGTTGCAACTAATACCTTCCCATTTTCCTTTTCAACTTCCTTCGCCATTTTTCTTACCATCCTTTTTTATAGTCGGGATGACAGAGCCGAAACCCTGCCATCCCTTTATTGTTTCAGTTATTATGCTGTATGTGCAACTTCTGTTTCGAGGACTATCTTTTCATCCCCGAAAACCGTTGTGAGATAACTTCTCAGATAGAATTCCTTGAAGTTACCAACTCTGCCTTTCTCGACATATTCTTCAAGCGCGGCTACTTTCAGTCTGAGCCCGTCAAGCCCTCCGACTTTGAATGACATGATTCTGCCTTCTTTTCCGTCGGCTGCCACTGGCTGTGAAAATTTGCTTGTCGGCTCTGCAATGATGTCAACTACCTGCGCCCCTGCGCCCGTTGTATTCTCCACAGTCTGAATCAGTTTGTGATTTGCAAGGCCGGTGCTTTCGCTCCAGAACAACCGGACATAACGATATGTTGCAACCATCGTGATTGTTACTCTGACGCTGTTGTTCGTTGTTTCTGTTGTTGCGTTGACTTCTGCCGACCCCAATGTTCTTCCGCTCTTTGTTACTGCTTCAGCCGAAAGATAATATGTATCGTCTGCCAGTGAGCCGCCGGCCAATGCCGCTGCCGCTATTGTGCAAGGAGTGGTAACGTAATCGATGTAAGAAGGATCTCTGATGAATAATACCCCGTTATGCTCCAGTGCAAGATACTGAATCCCGGCGACTACAACGCGAATCTGATTGTATGCCTTATAAAGATCAAGTATCACATTCTTGACTTTCTTGTATGTTCTGGTATCGCAGAAGTGGAACTTCGGGAGTATTCCTGTTTCGTCCTCGAATTCTGCCAGTGTCATGTACCGTTCGTCAATATCATTGAATGTCGGGATAGTCATAACCGCCGATGTAAGATCATATACCTGAAGCGTATTTGCTTCTGTCTGCTTTGCAAGTCCGTCAAAAGCGTAAGCGTCGGCGGAGCTGTTCCCGTGCAATAAAGCCCAGTCGGTCATTTTCTTCATCGCGTATCTGTTGGACTGAAGTTCAAGTGCTATCATTGATATTGCAGAGAATTTCTCAGCCGGGTCATTGACTTTTCCACAGACATAGAGATACTTACAGGTTGATGTCTTCGCCCCGAAAGTCGAATCGCCCGATGTTGGCGTTGCCCCTTCTGCATCAAAATCCGCACCGTTGTAAGCCGTTCTCTGGTACCATGTGAAGGTTGTTGCCTTCAAGGGTTCCTGCGGTACTACTTTGTACAACGGAATCGGCATTGAATCCATGCTGATGGGCTGATATTCAATGTCTGATTGCTTCATGATGCCTGTAGTCGTTGAAATCACACGGCATGACTGCAAGGCTCTTTTGTGAAATTCCTTCACATCGTATTCTATCTTGTTCTTCGTCGCAAAGCGTTCAGCAAGAATCAGCGGGCTGTAATTCACAATGTCCTTGCGATTCTCACGGGTTTCCTCATAGATGTATTCGGCAATCTGTCGGTTCAGGCCATAACCGACACCAATATGCTGATTGAAAGTGCCATCTTCGTTATAAGCATTTTCATCGATGCAACGCCTTTCAAATTCAGTAAGTATCAGATCAACCGGCGACCCCGACCCTGCAATATCTCTTGTTTCTTTCATGACTTTTCCCAGTCTTTCAGAGATATCAAGCGTTATGCTTTTATTATCTTCCATTTCTTTCAGTCGCTTGGTGAGGTCATCTTTCTCTTTCTGCATATCTTCTGTTGCTTTGATAAGTTCAAGATTCCGTTTGTTGACTATCTCAAAATCTTCTTTCTTTATCATGGCTTCCATCGTAAGCCCTGCAAGTTCACATTCTTTTTCCTTGCGTTTCAGATCCTCGGTTAAATTCGCAAGTCTTACCTGGTCAAGCTGATAAGAAGCCTCAACCTTCAGCAATTCCCGATATTCTGACATCGGCATTTCCCATATTTTTTCTGTTGTTCCTGGCATTATACTATTCTCCTTTTGTTTGTTTGTTATGGATCTCATAAAGCTGTCAAATACTGCACCGCCGTTTGATGGTACTGGTGTAATCGATATTTCAAGTATCGTGCGAACCAAGATGATAGGTATCTTTTCCCCGTCTATCTTTTCCGCTGTTACTTCGTAATCGTTGCCGAAATGAATTGACAGTCCTTTCAGCGATCCACTTCTTACTTTGTTCCATGTTGACTTTTCCTGATCTGTGATAGGATCGTCCATTGCTGCTTCAATCCACAGACCGATATTATCAACGCCCCATTCAAGCGTTTTTCCTAGCACCCTGTCGTCATCGTGATTGTGAAGAATCGGGCCGCCGCGCTTCATGTACTTCGTCATAGCCTCTGTGATAGCTTTTCTCGCACTCGCAGATTTTATGGATGTTCCATGCTCGTCAATGACCTTTTTCCCGTTATCGTCAAACTCCGGGGATGCGTAACCTCGAATATATAATTTTTTATCTTCCTTTTCGATTACTCGGAATGTTCCGATTTTGAAGTCAATAATTTTTTCGTCTGGCTGTTTATCCGGAATTTCTCTGCCTGCCCAGATATTTATACAAGCCGCAACGGCTTGATCTTCGCTTGACCCTTCGTCTATCATTGCAGGTATACAATCTTTCATCCATTCCTGTTTATCGTCATAATTGCTTATGTCCGGCATTTTAATACTCCTTACAGCCTATCGAATCCGGCTGTGTCATTTAATATTTTATTGATTTCTTTATCCGGTGTAGTTTCGGATAGTTTTTTGTTCTCTTTTACGTCTTCCTGAGTTATTGGAAGTAGTATACTGCGACAGTTATGAACTACAAATCCCTTTGCGATATAACTTTCATCATCCTGTACAGAAATATTATATAATCTTCTTGCCTTTTTTAATTTCCATCTTTCTATTTTTTCTATATCTACTTCTGAAAAACAGTATTCATCATTATGATTTGCCATAATTCTTGACACTTCTTCATAAATACTATCTTTTGCCGGAACGTGATCTACATATCTGATAACATTCCAACCGTCTTTAGATAAATTTAAATCTCTTTCTATATCTTTTTCCTTACAACCCGGTTTATTGTGCCAGTATGAACCATCAAATTCGAAGTTTATTTTATGTTCCGGAATTGCTATATCCAGATAATAGAGTTTTCCATTTAATTTAACAGGATATTCTAATTCTGCATTTGGAAATATTTTTTTCAGAATGTCATATAATGAACGTTGTCCCTTTGAAATATATCCCATTTGTCCTTTCATGATCGCAAGACCCATTTTCCTGTTTGAATGTTTTTCTGGATTATTTAACCAATATATTTTTTGTGATTCTCCACTTTTTTTGGCCACTTCCGGACGATGCATTACATTATTTTCTCCTCTTTTTGCTTCATTTGCCAATTTCCATTTTTCACTTTCCATTCTTTTTTTTAATGCATATTTTCGTACTTCTGTTTTTTGAAATGGATGTTCTCCTTTTGCGGCCATTTCTTTTGTTTTTTCATGTGCTTTTTTAGTTATTTCGCTTCCGCTTCTTATACCACAATCATATTCTCTTTTTAATTGCAGCGTTGTCATTTTTGATTGTTTCTTTTTCCTTTCATCTGACCATTTTGTGGCAACATTGTTTTTCATTGCGCATTCACCTGAACAATATTTTGGCATTTCCATATTTTCTATACAATAACCCCACGGTCTCCAAGGCATTACTTCACCACATTCTTTACATTTAAACGCCAAGGTATTGAGTTTGTCATTTTTATTCAATTCACAGGCCTTGACCCAACCACGCTGAGTTAAAAAAGGATGATCCAGGGTTGTCGTGATAAAGTTTTCACAGAATCCTTTTGCATTTCTTTTCTTCATTTTAATCGTTATTTTTATGACATCGCCGTCATAGCTTGTAGGATTTTTCTTATGATGAATAAAGGTTGCTGGTTTGAATTTCCCTTTGTGAGTTAATATTAAATCGCCCAACTCTATATTTTTTATTTGCTCCCATCCCTTTGATGTATAGATTGCAGTTTGCCCGTCTATGAAACAATTATAATGCAACGGCGGCATAATCTTCTCAAAATCAGAATCTTTTCGCATGATGTCTCCATCGAGTCGTTCGCATCGTTCTGTCGTCCTATCGTCCATAATCGCGCTGAACTGGACATACTCAACAAAGTCACCTACTTCATACATCATTTCGGCCCGGCCCAAGTTATAAAATCCTGTTGTCATTGTGCGGACTATTGCAGGTGAAGAATTTCTCAGGACATCGAATCTATCAGACATCTTTTTAATAAGCTGATTCTCAGATAGTTTCTGAGCGATGGCTGAGTTGTAAATTATATTCATTTCCTTCTCAAGTCTGATGTACCAATCCTCGGAGGCCTGCTTTGATTCCTTCTTGACTAACTGCTTATATTTGTTCAGAGTATCAAGATCGGCCTTGCGACATGATCTTTTACCCATCTGTGAATCAACATCTTTGCGTCCGGAGTCAAATATCTTGGCTGATTCAATCCTGAGTAATGAATCCAGATCAGCCTTATATTTCAGCTTGAAAGTAAACATAATCTGATTATCCGGTGATTTCCAAGCCAATGATGCCTGTTTTTTCGCGTCTGCGAACATTTTATCGGATATAGCGTCAAATTCAGTCTGTATCGCATTTTCACCTTCGTTCAAGTCTGATTCAACCATCCTGTAATTCCAAGCCTTACGCGCCTTCTCTGCTGCCTGCCTGATGTTTTCAGGGATGTTATTATCTTCGATTAGTTTTTTGTGGTTATGACCGCATGACTTCTGGGTTGTCGCGCTGCTTTTTATAGAGCCTAATATTTTTTTGGCTTGTTCTTCCGTTAAATTGAACATAACCATCAGTTGACCCAAAGCTGCATCTTTCGGCATAACGCCTTGTGCAACCAAGGTAACTATATTTATTGCGCTTTGTACCTGCGCACCATTTAATACTTTATCCTGTGTCAGTTCTGAAACTGCGATATTTTCCCAGTCCTGAAGTTCAATGCCATTGTTCTTGCCGTAGCCAAGGTGTGAATATAAATCTTTTAGCATGAATCTAGCTTCATCTGCTGTCTGTACGCCTTTTTCCTTCAGGCTTATAGCGAGATTAGTAAACTTTTCCTCGTTAATCCATTTTGGCCGTATAAGCTGAATCCGCCAGTCTGTACATTCAAGCCGCCCCAACGTCAACTGAGCATCCGTCTGATCTTCCCACATAGTCTGCTGTGGAATAATCAGATCACCGTAAAATTGACTCATAGCTGCATCGTTTGCACCGGCCTGTCCTAATCCTGATTCCTCTATGCTCATCACCCTGAGCGGCATATCAAAGCACATACAGACATCTTTTATTGTTACGCTGCGAAGTTGAATGAAGTCTATATCCTTGAATCTGTCTACGATTGATTGATCTATCTTTGCGCCGTTGTAAAGCACAAGATTTTTATATGAATTATCTGTCGTTAGTTCACCGAATGAATCGGACTGCGAAACATAGTTCTGTTCAATATATGCTTTCAATGTTTTTGCGTCCATGCTGTCTGAATTTTCCGGAAGTATGAATATATTGCCAAATGAGCTTGAATTTGTGAATCTGTTTTTGTTGAACAGTTTGCCGAACAAGTCTGTTTCAATCCCGGTAAGAAGCGGCTCAAGCGGGGATCTTGGATATATCAAAATATGCTTGCCGGGGAGCCGATACCAGATATATTGACCCTGAAATAATTGTGCTACTACCTGGCCAAGGATTATCTGTTCCCACTTCCAGCCTTCATTAAACAGGCCATATTCGTTTATGTTCGGCCTGAAGGTTCCGAAATCAAGATTGCCGTACAGGTAGGGATATTTTTCATCTATCTGGACTAACTTCGTTCCGCACGGCAGGCAGTCTGTCCAGGCATCTTTCATTATTTCCATGAAAGTGTAGCCATCGGGATGGACATTTGCAAGATAGGCTTCCAGCATCGCCCTTTGTTTCTCGGAAGGATGCTTAATGCCTTTACGTGGCACTATTTCATAGCCGCCCTTGAACATATTTTCAACTATCTTGTTGACTACGGCATATACCGCCGGATGCTTCGATATGGCGTAAAAGAATGAGTCGTAGTCATATATGTCTTTATTCCTGACCATCGAATACCAGGATGTTTGTAGCTGATTCTCATAGTCCTGAACGTATGTATATTTATTCGGCTTGTATTTCTTCATTTCTCCGGAGTCGTTCTCTAAGCCGGCCTGCTTTTCTTGCAGCAGACGTGCCCTGGCTTCTTCGATTGATGATATATTTGACTTAGGAATTTGTAACGGCATATAGCTTCCTTTCTCCATCTCTGCGTTTTTTCTTCAGCTTATCTATCGAGTACCGATTTGCGGCCATAGCATCGTCATATACTTCAACCGGCTTTTCGGAGTATATTCCGTGTTTGTTCTTAGCATGCTGGTATTGCTGTATTTCAGATATCGTTCTGATACAGGAAGGATGAATATAAGTGTGCCGGGCTTTCAGATAATCTATCCCGGATACTACCGAGCCGGCGTATTTTTCAACTCCGACTGATCTGAATCCCGCCCGTCTGAACTCAACTATTTTATCAGGTGCCTGTGAATCGCAATAATCCGGGATCGTATCTATTTCGCCTTGGCTGAATGTTTCCTGACTTCGTTCTATAAACTCCTGATTCGTCCATCCTTCGCCTGATACTTCTTTCAAGATGAACTGATCGCCTTTTTCGTCCCGTGCTGTAAGAAGTTTTACATTTGCATGAGTGAATCCAAAGTCTGTGCCAAAACTGCAATTATCGTACTGAAATGAGTCTTGGCAGATATTCTCAACGCTGTAGTCAGGATATACCGGTTTGCCTATAACGCCCCATTTGCCGAGGGTATAAACTTCATAATGATAGCCTGTCTTTGATTCTATCTTTTTGATATCGCTTGCTGTCAGGAATCTGTTATCTTTATATGTCGAATGCATTATCATAAAATCAGGATCGGGTTGTGGATGCTGATCTACCATGTCAGTTTTAACGTAATGGCTGATGTTTATCGGATTGCAGGAATATATTGTTTGTTCGTATGTGTCTTTAATACCCCGCATCCTGAGCGATAATATTTCTTTATCGTCCCGCAAGAACTCTGTAACTTCTTCAAGCCACATGCTTGTAATGCCTTCGATTGATTTTATCTTTTCTGGATCATCCAAGCCGCGGCAATATATCGTTGAATCAAATGTCGGGAAACTGATTTCAAGCCGGGTTTCATTTACAAAAAAGTCTTTGTTTTTTACAAGTCCGAATTTCTCTGCTGACTTTATAGCCTCTCTGAACACAGAATCGCGGCATGATGCGCCTATCTTTCTGAGGTATAAGAACTTCTGATGCTGTTCTGTCAATATCCTGAACGTGAATTTATCCGCTATAAATACAGACTTCCCGGAACTTGCTCCGCCGTATAGCAGCATATATAATGATTTGCATTTGTACAACTGATAATACCTATCGTTAGTTATAGAACGCAGGTTTGACAGATCAACCGTCAGATTAAAGGTTACTGCCATGATTATAGCCCATATCCATTTATTTATCATCTTTCAGGTCATCCGGTTTTATGACGTTTATTTCGATTTTGCGATCAGTGATTTCAATTTCCTGCTTTTCATAATAGCCCCGATGCTTACCTTTGCATTTCAAGTAGAATATCGTTGATGTGGGGTTATCGTCCTGAATCTGTTTATGTAAGTGCGATTCTGCAAAGTCAAGAGCCATTTCGCCGATAGAATCAACTCTTTTTTTAAATTCTGGATCTTCTCTGTAATATATGTAAAATGTTTCTCGGCAGCATCCTGCGGTTTTACAGGCAGATGTAACAATTCCGAGATGTTTTTCTAACGCCTCTATCAAAGCCCTTTTTAATATGTCTATTTTCGTAAATTTAGGTGACCGCTTTATCGGCTTGGTTTTCGATTGTTTATCAGTTTTAGGTTTGTTGGATTTAGGCATTTATCGTTTCCATTTGATTTATGGAGCGTCCGGGTCGGTACTGCCCCGCCGCTGTGATACTGGTCGTATCCATCGCTTGTTTCGGACGCTTAGGATAATCTTTTTTAAGATGTATAACTTTATCTCTCATTTCTTTCGTTAATGGCATTAAATATCTATATTTTTTATGAGCATCCATTGATTCATAACCTTTTATTCCCGCTGCATCAAAAGTTCTTCTATGTGCGATTTTCCCTTTATATATTGCCTTGCTTTTTTGTTTAATATATCCTGTATAAATCCAATTTCCGCCTTGATAAATGCTCCCGATGTGTCCCTGTCCATCATCTGCAAATGAAATAATCAACAATAATTTATTGCATAATTTTTTCAATAAATCAATTGCTATCTTTACAATTTTAGTTACTTCATTCCTATGTTCTTTTAATGCTATTCTTACCAATTCACAACCCTCATCTTGTTTTAATCTATAAGGTGACAACAGACTTCTATTTGCTCCCCTTCCAAATATAACTACTCCTATAAATTTATCGTCTTCCCAAACCCCGATTTTTACAAGTTTTCCAACCGGAATAGATTCACTATAATGCCAATTTTCGCAAGCATATTTAGCAGCTTTATGAGTACACCAATCAAGTTTTAATATTGGTCTTTCAGACATCATTCATATCTCTTAAATTTATTTCTTTATTACAATGTGGGCAGATTATTATTTTAGGTTCTAATTCATCCAATTGTCCTTGCTCAAATTCATTTCCAGGATCAAAATTATTATTCTCAATATCCAGTCCCCATTCAACTAATTTAAGTTCATCCCATTGATTGGCCAGGATATCCCAGTCCCATTCTCCAAAGGCAACATTGTCTTTGATTATAAATTCTTTCTGCTGTTCTTCCGTAAGATCATCGGCTTTAATAATCAGTATCTGCTTTAATCCAGCTTCCTGGCAAGCCTTAAGCCTCATATTGCCGCCCAGGATTATCATGTCTGAATTAACGACTATCGGCCTTATTTCTAACATCTGTGGAAAGTCTTTAATTGACTGAACAAGTTTTTTATATTTATCGTCCCTGATAAGTCTTGGATTATCCGGATTAAGTTTGATTGATTTGATATCAATCATTTCCATTTTATTCCTGATTTCCGGCAACTTCGACAATTTCTTTACCATCCATTTTACAAAGTATAAAGAAATTTGCTACTCATAAAGAAAGTAGCTACTCTTTATCATACCATAAAGAAATTTAATGTCAATTACTTGGGATAAAAAAATATCCGACACCTGAAAGATATCGGATTTGATTTGGGATTGAGATTGAGATTTAAATCACATCATTTGTTTTGTTTTAATTCATTCTTTGCTTTCTTTTAATAATATTTCTGCATTTTCTTTCATGTATTCGCTTATATTGATATAAGTTTTTGATATATTTTTGGAATCAAAACCCCGGAATCTCACTCTGGATGGATATGCCGAAATTACATTATTATTCTCATCGATTTCTAATACGATTGCCCATCCAAATACATGGAGTATCAAATTGACGAAACACAAAAAGCCAGTATCTCTAAATTCTGACCATTCTTTTTTTATTATCATATTATTCATAACATTCTCCTTGGGGGTATTTCATTCATTTACTTCCTCCATTAAAACGTTTCATATATTCTGCTGCCATCATGTTTTTATGTATCACAGCAATAGCATCTTCTTTTTCTGAGATGTTTTCTGATGGCATAAAAGCCTTTTTAATTTCCTCTTCCGTTCGTTTCCTGATCTCGATAAAATCGATGTCTTTGAATCTGTCTGATATTGAATAGTCTATTTTCGGTATCTTGTTCATTTTACTAACTCCTTCGTTTTTTTTATAAATTATATAGAAACGCTTTTCAAATCAAACTTTTTTATTATTTTAACTCCATTTTCATCAATTTCATAATCAATGATATTCCCGGAAATCTTCAACTGTTCAAAAATCTCCGGGTTTACGGCTTCCCTTTTAATAATATCACCGTTACTATCCATCTCATTAAATCTTATGGCATAACCAATAATTTTACTATCCATATCTTGATCCTCCTTTTATTCAATAAGCATTATTATATTCATATATCCTGCCAAACACAGTTATGAAGCAAAGCATTGATCCGTTATTTGTGTCTGGTATATTATCAAGATATTCTGCAACCCCCTCTTCATAACATTCAATATCTACATCGCCGTTTCCCCTCAGATCCGATAAAGCAGATTCTATTCTGTCAAATTGCTCTATAGTGACCCAATGATGTTCTTTCCTGTATTTTCTTTTATATTGATTCAGATATTCAATAACATAGTCGTCAGTCGAATCTTCGAGACTGATGTATGACTCTTTATTCATGTTACTTTCAAGAGTGTTATTATTAAGGTTGTTACTTTTGAGACTGTTAATATTAGTTCCACCGTTTTGCAGTCCTGCATTTTGCAAGCCTTCATTTTGCAGTACTGCGTTTTGACGGACTGGAGCAGTTATTATTGTGTAATAGTTCTTTTGGAACTTGCCTTTTCGGCTTTCTCTGTCAATCGTAATATACCCGTATTCCTTTAACAAATCGATATGTCTATAGAATCTTTTTTCTGATATTTTCAGCTTGTCTTGAATCATTTTTATGCTTGGGAAACATATAAATTTTGTTCCGGCATAAGAACATAAATAGCAATATATTGCCTTTGCTTCGATAGTCAGTCTATCATCTTCCATAACTTCTTTTGCTACAATACCGTAGCCCCTTTTGAAAATCGGGTTTTTCTGAATGAACTTTTTTGAATCGATATTTGACATAATTTCCCTCCGTAATAGGTGATTGCGAGGCGGCCAAGTGATTACGGCACCCAACCTGCTTCGGGAGCGACCCGAATACCTCGCAATTCCATTATACCACACAGAGAGAATTATGTAAATAATTCAAATTTTAAAACCATCTCCAAAATCCGGCAGTATATCAAAATCTTTTCCCCAATCTTCCGTTATATTAAAACCTACACTTCTGTTATATTGTGTAATCTCCAATACTTCATAATGATAGGGTTTCCCACTTTTTATTACTAATTTCAATTCATTTGCAGTACCTTTGCTTTTGCCGTCATGGATCAAAATAATATAATCTGATTCGCTTATTACTTCCTTGCTTCTTTGTTCAAAGGCGCCCCTGAGATATTGCATATTTAAGAAATGTAACTGAAGCGGATAGGCATATTTCTTGGCTATCATTTGTGCCACTTCACATACCCCTTGCGGTTCTTGCGTTGTTATTATTTTTGTTCCATTCAATTCTTTTATCTTTTCAGTGATAATTATCTCCACTCTTTCATCTTTTAATGTTCTTGAACCAAATACACCTATTGAAAATTTCCTGATATTTCCCTTTAAATATGTGCGACTATCGAAATTCATTTTGTTTTATCACCTCAACAGCCTTCCAAGATTTTTCTTGATCTTAACCTTCGTGAATAATTCAAACCTGCAAATAAGCTGCTTCAATTCGTCTGAAGTCGGCTCCGGCAAGTGATTGCCGCCGGAATCAGCTCCGATGTTAACTTGTTCAGCATTGCATAGTTTTATCAATTCTACAAAACTGTCAGGAACAAACTTCATTACAGGCTCAATGGTGACATAAACCTTTGCTATTTCTGACATTTGTCTTATAAAACATGCTCTATAAATCAAATTCGGTGAATTATTCATAATCTCCGGATAATAGACATTGCTTTCAATCGTTGTGCAGAATACCGATTTTCTGTATACTGTATGATCTTTGAAATCAAGGAATCTTCCCGGGTTCTTTGACTGAAACAGATAATGATTATCAAACATGTTACAGTAGTCCAATGTTTTGATTATCCATTCCGCCGGGATATCCTCAGCGAACATATCGCAGGAAGATCCCACAAAGATGAAGTTTCCGTTTCCAAGATCGGTTTTCAGTTCTTTTTCATCGAATCTTACCGGGTTCTGTTTTCCCCATTTGGACATGTAGCAATATGAGCATCCGTGCTGACATTTTCCTTTTATTGGATTCCATGTATGAGTTACAAAATCGTACATATTCCCTTTTGCCTTGTTTAACATTGATATTCCACCTATTCCTTTTTTATTCACAGATAACAAAATAATGTTTCTTATTTATGTCATTTGTATATTATTTATTGCGATAATGCCAGATAGCATCAGATATTTCCTGATATCTTTTTTCTTCCATTTCATCAAGATTATATCTATTCCGGTATAATTCAAAATATTCATGTTGAATCAATTTAATATCGTAATCATTTTTTATTATCATTGTTTATTCCTTTGAATCAATATATTATTTTTAATGTGTTCAGCAATGGCTTTCATGAGATTTGGTGGAACACTGTTGCCTATTCTATCTCTAACCTTTCCAATTTCTCCTATAATAATAAAATTTTCGGGGAATGAGGTTATCAGTAGTAATTCTTTTTTGGATAAAAATCGTGGTTGACTCCAGTGACAAACGGGATTGCCGCATGATTTTAATATAGTTGGAGACGGTTTGAATGGATTGAGTTTTATCATGCCAAATAAATGACCTTTTGGATGATATTTTGAAGCACTTTCACCATATTTTAATAACGGCCAATATTTAGAACTGCAAGCGGTTAATTTGGGGCCTCCTTGATTTTCTAAATGTCCTATAATTTTTTGTATGGGAATCGGTTTTGTTTGCGGTTTTGGATGACTTGGTTCAATATTCAAATCATTGCGAACACCAATAATGATAATCCGTTGTCTGCTTTGCGGAACATTATAATACATAGCATTCATTACCTGGCCATTTGCTCTATATCCACATTCTCGCAAAGTTTTAATAATCTGCAAATATGCTTGTTTCATAACACCCTTTATCATGCCTGTTACATTTTCCATAACAAATACCTTTGGTTGCAATTCCTTCAAAATACGTGCATATTCTTTGAATAATGAATTACGGGGATCGTCAAATTTCCTTTTCCCGGCTGTGCTGAAACCCTGACATGGCGGAGATCCATCTAAAACATCAAGTTCACCAATTTTTGTTCCGGCCAATCGCATACATTCTTTTCCAGTTAATTTTGTTATATCTCCATGATATACCGGAACATCCGGAAAATTAAGTTTGAATGTTTCAACAGCATTATTATCCCATTCAACGGCCAACAATTCTTTATATCCGGCTAATTTATAGCCAAGACTTGAGCCTCCGCAGCCTGCGAATGTACTGATAACAGTCAAATTATTACCATTTGAATCCACATTTTGGACATTCATTTTGAGTATTTTCCATTCCTTTTTCATCAATATTTTCATTATCATCTGGAATTTTTTCAAACATATCCGGCACATCCATACCCCATTCAACCAGTTTAAGTTCATCCCACTGATTAGCCAGGATATCCCAGTCAAACGTACCACCGTCATTATTCGCAACAATGCAAGCCTGCTTAAACTCTTCCTCGGTGAATGATACTTCCCTGTAAGTGTACTTTTCACCCTGATAAACAATATACCCGTGCGCCAGTGTTTTCAATGCCGTCGGTTCATCGAATCTTTCAGTAATCACAATCTCGCAGCCGTCAAATATTTCGCTGCGCTGATTGCCGCCGACGTAAGCCTTGTTGTTGACACAGTAGATTACTCCTGAAAGATCGCCGAGTTTTTCAATATGTTCCTTCAGCAGGCTGAATTGTTTTTCAGTCATGCGCCTTGGGTTTCCCTTGAACTTTTTAAGTTTCGATATTTTCATTTTTCCTTCCCTTTTGCCTTGTTTAACATTACTACTCCTGATCGTCCAGGATGTACCACTTTCCGGAGTTGAAAAGAGCTTGACTACAAAAAATACCGACGTGCGATTTTAAAATAGTAATACTTTGATCTGGTAATTCAACCCTGAGGCTTTTTCCATCATTCCACGCCTGAATCGCTTCTTGCCATGATACGGATTCCTGATTCACTATTTCCCAGCCGTCTAATCTTATGTGATCAAACTGTGTCCCGGTTCCATCTGGAGATGTGTTTACCGATATCGTTTGCCCTTCTGCCATATCGAAATTATGCAGTTGCAGATAAAAATTAGTTTCATGGACTCGTAGTCCGATAATCAACCCCGGATTCTTCAACTTCTTTTCAATCGCTTCAGATAACGTCATTTCAAATACCTCCTATCCAAAAATATTATCACTATTATTCTTATCTTTTTTCTGTTGATTTTTCTTAATCAATTCCATCATTTGTTTTTGTGCCCCCTGTTTTCCCAAGCCCGGATCAGCATCCGGATGAACTCGGACACCGACATACTTTCTTTTTTTGCCAGCTTTTTGGTTCTGGCTTTCTCCTGTTCACTTGTTTTGACGTGGATATGTGCTGTTTTGTTCAACATTTTCTTACTCCTTATATTTTCCGCTCGACGACGGCATCACTGCCACAATGCACACAGTGCAATCCCTGTGTCCCCTCGGGAGGAGACATGACGACAAATTTGTTATAAAAATCATCAGAGAGTGTTTCCGCTCTCTGGCCACAATCTAGACATTTTGTAATTTCCATCTTATACTCCTTTATATTTTTTCGGCCTATCTTATCAAAATCGGACAGCCAGCCCCGACAGACCCGGTTTCCCGGGTTTCGATTATTCTATGATTTGAATTATTGTGGTACAGTCCGCTATGTAATCCTCTTCCCAACGATCAATACTAGCCGGATTTTCCCCTTCTGACACAATGGCACTTTGGATCGCCCACTTGCCGTCGGTGAACAGATACACTTCGGCTGTCGGATTGTCACGAAGGATATCAAGACTTTCAGCGTCGTTTTCGAAAAACGCCTCAGCCTCATTTTTGCTCATTTTGTAGTACTCACCCTTTTTCAGATATATCATTTTTCTTTCCTTTCCCCGTCCAGCCGGTAGGTCAGCTTTGATTCAATTTTCTATCTCGGTGATCGCAACCACCGAATCTGTTGTTGCCTTCCGGCCCTAATATACTGTCATTATTTTTTCATATTCCGGAATATTTTCAATTTTCAACATTTCAAGGCCTTTTTTATACTTTTCAATCCTTGTGATAGCATCCGGAGAACCAGTAAGAGCTCTGTTTCTCAATGAAGAACCCACAGCCAGTTTTGATTCCAACCATTCTATATTTTCTTGAATTTCTTTCTTAGTCATTTTTTTTCTCCTTTTTCTTTCCCTCTAATAATAGTATATCACATGTGTTACCCAATGTCAACACTTTAAACAAAATAATTCATTTATTTTCATCAATGTTTATAGGGCTTTTCAGAGTTTTTCAAAAATAGTTTTAAAATAATTAAAAAAGATGCCATTTTTACGTGACATCTTTCTTAAAAATATTGCGTTGCTCAGTCGTTCGTAAGATCAGATCATGAGGTTGCCTCCTTTTGTTTTATTTTCAAATAACTATTTCCTATTTTCTTTTATCTTTTTAATATTGTTGTAAAATTCCTGCATTTTATTCATAAATTCTTTTGCACAATCTTCATCCTTTTTATCTGTCTCTCCATCCATAAATTCGAACAGATCATTCACAAGATCAACAATTTTCCGGCATTCAAGATTTTCTCCGTGGCAGTTTATCTGGGGATAAATCTTTTTTGGTGGTTCATTATTACCTTTCATCATTTTTCTCCTTTTTATTCTCCGGTTCATAAAAGTGATATGGTTCGCAGCGATATAAATTACACAATTTCATAAAATCATCAGCTGTTATTTTGCTTATTCCATTTTCCATGTTTGATAATGCCGTTCTTGAAATGCCGAGATAATCAGCAACGGCTTGTTGCCTTAATCTTACCAATTTTCTAGTTTTTTTTAATTTTCTATAATCAATCATTTTTTTATATCCGGCGATTCCAGTTTTTAACCGCTATTTCTGCAATGCGCTGATGATTAAACCTAATTCCGGCATCTGTTCTTTCTATTCTGCAATCAGGACATTTAATTTTTACACTTCGGCTTTTTGTTTGATTATTACCAATAAATATAATTTCCGGCTCCCCGCCGCAAAAAGGGCATGGTAACAATTCATCTAACTCAATTAAATTTCCACCATTATCATACGTTTCCATCTCTTGACTCGCCTCCTCTTTTTCTTTTCTCAATAAATTCATGTGTGTATATGCCATCTCAAACAAATTGCATAATTCGCCTACAGTAATTTTACCCATATTTTTGTTGCTCAATTCAGTTAAATATTTTTTGCATTCTTCATAATCATCAATATGGCTCATTCCAGATCACCTGCCGATTTTCTGTAGCAATCATCGCAAATCCATACTTCTAATGCTTCATCGGATAATTCCTTGATGAATGGTTCAACCCGCAATGCCGTATTGGGATCGCCGCAATAAATACATGGCTGTTTTTCTTCTGGGTTATTCATCTCTTGAACCTCCGGTAATAACTGGGTTTGTTTCTGACTACGTTTACATCACAGTTTCCATATAACAATAAAGTCTTTTTAATAAGGCCTGGGCATCTTTCTTTTATATGTTCTGATAGTCTAACCGCATCGTATGAAGTTGTTTCTTCCGGCATCGTTATAATCAAATACTCACCTTTTTTCAATATTGTATTCATTTTTCTTGTCCTTCTTTTATATTTAATTCCGGAACAAAAGATACTGACAGCATTTCATATTTGCCATCTTTACGTTTTGCTTGCGGAGAAAATATTATATTAAATCCCTTGAATGACATATTTGTAAGTGTGTCGGCATATTCTTTTTCTATGCGGATAATGCCTACCGGACTATTCTGATCGTGATTTTTAAATATCGGATAATCATTTGTTTCTATTTTCTGAAACCAATCCTTTTTTATTTCACAATGTCCGGATTCCAAATAATTGAAAATCTTCATCCATTCAGACTCAGTCTTGATAACATTTTTTGCTATATGCATAGTTGGACTATCATACTCTTTTAACAGCATGTATTTATTCATTTCCCCCTCCAATAGTTCATAATCATAATCAGAACAAGTGATATGCCGCCTATCATGATAATCATAAGGATGGTTTCGATGATCTCCATTCCTGTTATTTCGGTTCCGATCATTGCTTTTCTTTCTCCTTCTCAAAACATTCCTTGCATAATGAATTTCCATGATAGATATAACAGGCTTCTTGGGCACAATGAATACAAAGATTTGAATACATTATTCCGGTTACAATAGGGCAAGATGTATCAAGAAACTCATATTTTATTTCCTTTGTTTCTCCGCTGAAATCATAGTCATAGTCCGAAATAAAGGATTTTTTATCCGATTCTGTCACTATTGATTCCGTGGTATGAACATCACATTGATAACTTAACGATGGTTTCGTTTCTTCTGTCAATCCTTTGCTTCTATCCACAGATGATATCGGCTTTGTAGGTAGCCACAAAGTTCCAATGGCTTGTCCTGTTATTTCTACTTCGGAAGTCATTATACTGTCACGATATTCTTTCGGTATTATCCATTTCTTTTGAGCATGATTTTCAATAACAATAAACAGCATCAATATAATACATACGAGTTGAATCGTTAAAAGTGTTTTCATTTCTTCCCCGCCTCCAATGCTTTCAAAATATCGTCAACGTCCTTCTGCGCTTTCTTCTGGCTTTCGTAAGTTAAGTCTATCATGTCTGTTTCTCCTCCTTCTCTTTTCATTTCTAACTTTCTTTTGCAGATTATTCAAGGCATCATCGGTCAGGTTTTCCAGAAGGCATTTTTCTACTTTTGATTCAAGTTTCTTGTTCAGTTCAAATATCGCCTCATGAATATCCTGCATATTTGCCTGTAAGAATTTTCCACCATCTTTTTCTATTACTTCACGCCTTATGTACATCAGCTTTTTCCTCCTGTTTAAATATTTCACAACCATATAATTCCGTAAACAGTGATAACGAACAATTATAATAACAAGTCTCATCGTATGCCTTGCATTTCTTGTTTCCGCAATTTTCATTTACTTTTGACATCGTTATCCTCTCCTATCTTAACCTCAACCCGATAGCCGCAATCCTGGTACTTTGGAAACCACTTGCAGTTATGATAATCGCAGTGCAGTCTACAGTATGATTTGGTTTTCGTGGTAAAATTCACACTCCTTTTTCATCGGAATATTATAAATGTCGCCATCACCAATATCTTCCATCAAGATAGTATTTTCCTTTATTTCTGATTGCGGAGGGTACAAGTAGGAATTGATTTTCTCGCAGTAGAATAAGTTGTATGTTATGAAATCTTCTCCGCCGTAAGTTTCAAAGCGGACTTCAACTTTTTTCTTTTCGAGTTCGCCACAATGTAAGCATAATCTGTAATTTTCCGGGTTCTTATGGCACATGGTTTCGTGATATTCACAATTTCTGACCCTAAAATAAACCTTCTTGCAGTAACCGCAACGATGTATTGTTTTTATTTCTGTTTTCACGGCTTCCCCCTTTCCGCCAAGTGACATCCGGCTATTTCAATCCTCCGGCCATATTCCGCAATTAATATACTATCAGCGTTGCCGTGTGTTATTTTCCATTTTGGAAATAACTGCTGAGCCCTTATTTTTGTGACGTTCTTATCGCCTCCGGTCATGCATTGCATTGCCTTCATCCATTTTTGCGGTGTCACAAACTCTAATGGTATTTCAAGCCCGATAAGCAAGCCCTGAATGATTCCGAAATTCAGACCGAACTTGAAACTTGAACTCACGCCCTGAGCAGGCATTGAGTGTACTTTTTCAATGTAGGCTTTTTGGATGGCTGGCACTGGGCCGCCCATATAATATAATTTTTTAATAGCTTCTGATATGTCGTGATAAGTGTAATGTTTGAACGGATAAACAGCGTAAATATTACTTTCTTCCGTTATCAACGTCATTGCTCCTGATAATCCGGGGTCTATTCCTGCGATTAGCATAATTCCTCCCTCATAATCCTAATATTTTGTAAATATATCGAACATTTTTATCCAGTATTCCGTGAAATATCGGAATGAATGGCAAAGATGAAACATATATGACCATAAGAAACGTTGCAAAAATTCTTATTCTGGTATCTTCAAATGCAAAGAATGTACCCAAAAAGACATAAAGAACCAGAACATAAAATATAATTAGTTGAACCGTACATAATACAGATATTCCATCAGGCATTTTTGTTTTCCTCCTTTTCAAACTCCTCAATCCATCCTTTCAGCTTCTTCAAATTCTTCACCATTTGACCGCCTTGTGATTTTTTCGTTGTAGACCATACGCAAGTATCGCCGTAACATATTTTGTTCTCTGCCGGGGCGGTTATTTCGTCCTGATTAGTTTTTCTCCGGAGATTCCAGAGTGCTTTCAAATCAGATTTCTTTATCATGATCGTTCCTCCAATACTTTCTTCAATGTATTCGATATGATTTTTCCCCTGGATTCCTTTGGATATAGTAACAATTTTTCTTTCATCTTGAAGTATAATTGAATATCCTCTTGATATGATTCCGCTTTCGGATATTCCGGAGCAGATAATGGCGTTACCACAGATAAATAACGTGCATAATATGAAGGTTTATCGTTATCAAATTCAATATTCATCTCTTTTCGACCTCCGCTTTATTCTCAACATAATAACTATGGTATATCTTTGTAGCAATTTTCTCTCGAATGATCGGCATAAAAGGTATTGCTACAAACATTATTATTATCAAAAAAAGCATTGTTATCTTTATTCTGTTTTTTGCTTTCTCAATCATAGAAGCAACAAAACCGATACATACAACAATATATAGGATAGTCATTTGCAAACCTACCAAATCCGATATTGTTTTCAAAGTCTCTTCCATCGTTATCACTCCCCCTTTTCGTTCCAAATACCGATTATCGTGATTATCAGCACCGCTATTGCAAGCACGTCCATGATTGTTTCTGCTGTGGACATTATTTATCTGCCTCGTCTGTTAAATTTTCTTCCCAAACTAATGACAGCCCCATGACCTTTGGGAAATTATCAGGACAATATTTCACTTGAGATTTAATCAAATCTTCTGCAAGTTCATCACTGATGTTGATTTTCAGATATGCGGATTTTCTTTTTGTGGATCTCGAAATCGTAGTTATATTGTTCTGAACAAAAGCAGCATGTTTTTTTCTTGTTTCTTTTTCCATTATTCCTTTACCACCTTTATTTTTCTACCGCATCCAGGACAGAAAACATAGCCATTTTCTTCAACGTCTCCATCGCAAAAAGAAAAATCTTCACCGCACTCTGTGACATAATGCTCATCGTCGTAAGTCCATTTGCAATACTTTTTCATTCCTTCGCCTCCAAATATTTTCTTACTTGTTCTTTGCATATATCGGAATCACAATATTTACCGCTATTGTAGCATTCACAATTTGAGCACCATACGAATACCGCCATTTCGTTATCACTTTTATATGACGAATACTCTGATATTTCATCCACCGCCTTTCCAAGCTGTCTGTCAACTTCCTCAGCCTTGTACCAGTCACCCGGCCCGATGAGATTGTTTGTGTCTGTACTGTATTTTTTCATGGTTGTTCTCCTCTACCATAACTTTAAATTTTTCAATACTTCCAACTGGCTTAGTAATATTTCATAAAGTGTTTTATGTACCATTGCAACCGATGAACTTTGAAGAAGCCACCATCCGATAGTGACTCCAAACCATATTATTATAAAAAATATAATTATAATTAATATAAAAGAAAAAAAACCCAATTCCGGATCATCATAAAATTCATGTCCACATTTTGGGCAGACGTGCGGCGGTTTTTTATTCGCCGGTATCATTATCGGTACTATTATTGGCATCATTTTCTTTCTCCTTAATCCGCAATTATTCTAAAATCTGTACCGCAAACATGATCGATTTGCAAGCCGTTTTGCTTCGCTATTTCGTAGACTTCGCTTGATGTTGTGACTATAATCACGTCTGTCAGATAGACTAAATACCCGTCCTTGCACTTTGTGGCTTCAAGTTTTTTCATGGTTTCCTCCTGTGTTTTTGATATCTTCCC
>Ga0180732_1000750_pt1 | contig 24375 bp, 40 predicted proteins | sample KR11_01MetaG_FD_148674 | JGI IMG/M metagenome (GOLD analysis project Ga0180732, IMG submission 148674) | Groundwater microbial communities from the Olkiluoto Island deep subsurface site, Finland - KR11_0.1 MetaG | ecosystem: Environmental > Aquatic > Deep subsurface > Groundwater | place... | reverse complement strand
ATTATTATGAGGAGTAAATTATGAATGAAGAATTATATGAAGATGTAATTGAATTAAGATTACATAAAAATAAATGGTCTGCATTAGTTACTCGTTGTATCATAGAAAAAGATGAATTTTATTATACGAGTGAAGAAAAAGCATATAATTCTATTTACTACGGAAAAGGTATTGATGAAATTTATAATTTATTAATATTAATAATTGATCATTCTAAACTTATGAATAAAATTGAAAAATACTCACAGAACTCTGATGAATTTAAGTTATTAGTAAAACAAATAAGTAAAAATTTAGAATTGAGGAAAAAATATGAGAAACATAAACATAGAATTGAGGAAAAAATATGAGAAACATAAACATAGAATTGAGGAAAAAATATGAGAAATAAAAATATAGAAGAATTATCATACAGTGATTATGTAAAGTCATTGTTGAGTCAAGGATTTAAAAAAGTTAAACTTGATATTACTAAAATATCTTTTAATTATTTATCAAAAAATGAAAGTGAAAAAATATTTGAAATTAAGTGTCCTAATTCAGCAAAATTAGTTTTGCCATCATTTCAAGACATTAGTACAATAATAGAGTATGGATTTACTTTAAAAATTATAGATAAAGAAGGAAAAGAAATTAGTGGTGATACTGAAATAGAAATTTACAAAGAAAATACCCATGGAAATATTATTACACGGATATCTAATATTCTATACTATAATATTAGAATTGGTGGTTCTACAATGTATCATCCAATGATAGGATTTGAATTAAATACATCTGATAAACTAGTATTTAAATTAGTTAATTGTGATATTAAAAATATAAATTTTGAAGAATGTAAGATATATGCTAAAATGGATTTATTTACATAGGGTTGTTAGTTATGGATGAATTAGAATGGCATTTAGATAGACAAAAAGGTATCGGAGGAAGTGATGCTTCTACAGTCTTATGTATAAACCCGTGGAAGAGTAGACTTCAACTATATCATGAAAAAGTGAATGAAATAACAACAGATAAAATTGATAATAATAACATAAGGTTTAAACTTGGTCATGTGTTAGAACCTATGATTGGGGAAGAATATTCAAGAATGACAGGAAGAGGACTTGTATCAAAACCATCAAAAACTCATCCAGATTATCCTTTTATGATTGGAAATATTGATAGAGAAATTGTAAAATCAGAAAAAAATTCAAAAGGAATTCTTGAAATTAAAACCAAAGGTGCATTTATAAATTGGGATGAAGATATACCACCATATTATCATAGTCAAATTCAACACTACATGGCAGTTTATGACTATTCTTGGGGAAGTTTCGCAGTATTAGACTTCAATAAGTTTGAAATAACAATTACCGATGTAGAAAGAGATGATGTATTTATAAAAAATCTAATTGAAGAAGAAAAGAAATTCTGGGAACTTGTTCAAAATAAAACACCTCCTAAAATAGAATTAACAAAACAAACTGAAGAATATTTGAAAAAAATATTTAATAGATCAGAACCAATAATAATTGATCTTTCAGATAATGAGGAAGCAACAAAATTTGCAGAAAAACTAAATCATGTAAAAGTTCATAAAAAAGAATTAGAAGAAGTAGAAACTGAATGCAAAACTTATTTCATGAATGAAATGAAAGAAGCTGAGAAATGTATTGGTGATGGTTATACAATAACTTGGAAGAACGATAAAGATTCAACAAAATTTGATGTTGACAAATTTAAATTTGAGAATCCACAAATATATAAAAAATACTTAGAACCTAAAAAAGGATCACGAAGGTTTTTAACCAAATTTCAGGAGTAATATATATGAATCAATTTAAATGTCCAAAATGTCATATTATAAGTGATGAATTTGCTATAAATGATGATGAAGAAGAAAGATTAAATTATGAAAAAAATTATGATTTAAAAGTTGAAGAGTTTAAAAAAATTGTTGAAGAACACAATAAAAATACTAAAGAAGAATATTATGATGAAGTTAAGGTAATATATACATTAGGAATTTTTCCTCATACAGAGAAAATAAAGAAATCAATGTATAATCCAAGATGGAAACTTTATAACATAAATGGAAGAGCAACTAACGGAAGATCTGGTATATATTGTGGTATTACTACTGCAAGTTCTTATGAAATAATACTTAATAATGCATTCCCAATAGAAAAAAAATATGAAATCATGAAATATGATAAATACAAATTTATAGAATGTAAAATTTGTGGATTCAAACAATATATATAATTGCTTTCAAAAAAATCCTCTATAAATAATAATGAAAACTAAATAGTAAAGATTAAATAATGACACAAGATGAAGTATTTAAGTTAATATGTAAAAAAGAAGGAATTTCTGCAAAAGAAATTTCAAAGGAATTGAATTTGCATATATCATCTGTGTCAAGAAGTATAAGTTTACTCAAAAAAAAGAAACTGATAAGGTTTGAACAATTTGATAATTCATTTAGGATATATAAACAATAAATTAGGAGTAAAATTATTATGAATAAACACATAAATAAAACAAACATATTAATAGTAACATTTATAATGTTATTATTTACTGGGTGTATAGCACCAGTCAAAGCAGAAAACGAAGCAAGTGGATTTACAGTCCTTTCTATAACTCCTTCTACACCTGTATCTAACAATGAAGATCTAAAGAATGCAAATTTTACAGTAGTTCTCATTGGTGGTGGAGGAGGATCAATTGTAGGAGATTATGGAAGTGAAACTTTTTCAAAATTTTTAACAAATATGTTTGTTGAATATCCATTGAGAATAGAACTTGATAATGCACAAGAGACATTAGATCGACAGATCTTTAGTGATGGTAGATTATATAAACATGAATATCATTACATAGATGCATCTGATCCTATAAATGTAGCGAAATGTGATGGTTCAGATTTCTGTTTACCAATGCATACAGATGCAAGAATGAGTGTATTTAATCCAGATAAAATTCTTGCAGTCAATAGAGTTCAAGTTGGAACGTATGGATCATTCGGAAAAGCAAATATAAATCAAAATGTAGATATGACTGTAACTATAAATGGTGTTCCACACACAGAAAATTTAGGTTCTGGTGATATCTCAAAAGGATCAATTAATTTTTATGATACATCAGAAGAATGGTTTGCTGTTGCTAAATTTATAGGATATATTCCAACTGGTCAATCACCTCCTGAACAGACTCGATACATTGCTACATACAAACCTGAAAATAAACAATGGCAAATTGCTCCAAAATATTATTATGATTTGTATAAAGAATCTCTTATTAAGATAGATTCAAAATTCAATAATTGGAAAGATTCAAATTATCAAAAACTAAGTGACGATAATAAATTCAAAATTTATGTTTGTGAAGACAATCTATGTGCAAACGTTGTAAATTGTATCACAGAACATAATACAATACTAAAAACTTTAACAGATAGTAATGTAAAAATTGGTTATGAATCTATACTTTCAACGTCAACCTCAATAACAACTGATACAAAAAATAATAAAATTACAGGAAATGTCAAAGACACTATAGATTTAAAAATCGGAAATGTGCTTATAGTAATGAATATAAAAGCATCAAAATTAAAGCCATATATTCCTGTAGGAATTCCAAAAATAGAATCTATAATATCAAACCCATTTAATTCAGGAAGTGGCAACAATAGTGTATATATCACAGTAACAAATGTCGGAAAATCAAAAGGAACATTTTCTGCATATCTGAAAGAGGAAAGCGGAACATTTACATCATTATCAAATGTAGAATCTGCAAAAACTACACTTGAACCAAAACAAACTGGCACAATTACAATGTATATAGGTCACGGTGCTAATCTTGAAGAAATTCAAAAAACTGGGACAATTATTGTATATGATGTGAACTTTCCAGGTGAAAATAACACTGTATCAAAAGATTTTACTATAAAAATGGAATCACCATTAGTATGCAAACCTAATGAATATAGATTATTTAATGATAAAGTATATAAATGCAATAAAGAAGGAACTGATGAAGTGCTCACATTAGAATGTGAACACGGTTTATTGAGACAAATCGATGGAAAATATAGTTGTGAAAAGGTTGATGGAAACACAAAACCCGATCCTCAAGAAGAATCTGAATCAATAACTTCTGGATCAAAAGACTTAATTCCTGAAGAAGATAAAAAAGAAGAATCAGGAGCACTTATAAATGCATTATATTGGATACTATGTTTTTTGATTCTAACATCAATATTTATGATTGCAAATAAAATAAGAAATGAAGAACCAAAAATAACAAAACAAAATATGGATAAATCACTCACATTTGCTGGAATAATAGTAGGAATATTATATATATGCACACAATTTATTGCACTATCTGAAAGTTTGGGAATAACTTTATGGATAACAATATTAATTATAACAATATTAACTATAATTGCTAATGTATTAGCATATGTCAATATAGGAAAAAGATTACCAATATATATATCAATCGGATTAGCAGTATTTTTGTTCATAATAACCACATCATTATTATCTGGTACAAAAGAAATAATGTGTGGTAGCTGGACAACAAGTTGGATATTTAGTGACTGTGAAAAATTCAGCTTAACATCTTATATATTTGGTAAATAAATTAAAGGAGAAAACAAAATGAGAAGATTAATAAATAAAATAACAAATATAATGATTTTATTGGTGATATTATCATCAATAGGAATAGTAAATGCAACACAACAAACTATAATAATTGATGTTGATCCTGATAATGCAGGAACTGTACAAATATGGAAAATTCTTGATTATAAAACACCAACTGAAAGTCCACCAATTTTTATTGGAAGTACAAAAACAAAAATAGATTTAGTTCTTAATTCAGAAGATTTTAGTGAAAACACAAAGAATGTTATTATGATAATACCATTAGACAATTCACCATCACAATATAAATTTGTTAAACAATGTGACCACATAGAATGTTTAACAGGAAATTATGTTGGTCAACTTTACCAAGAATTGAGTGTGTACAAAATAACAGCATACTATGAAATTCCTGAAGATCAAGAAAAACCAAAAATTGTTGGAATAACCACAAACCCAAGAAATCCTAATGTAGGAGATTATATAAATGTATATATAAGTGCAACAGATAATGTTGGTGTTGATATGGTAACAGTAAATAACTTACCTACAACACGAGGTGAAAGTTATTGGACTGGTCAAATAATTGCTAGAGAAGGCACACACTATATTGGTGTATTGGTATGCGATGCTGTAAAAAATTGTGTATCAGATAATTCAATTGAATATACAGCAATCGCAAGTTCAAATCCTACCCCAAATCCCACACCAATTCAGACTATTCAACCAGACCAAATAGATAAAATTCCACCAATAATAGTAAGTATAGATATTAGTACAACAACACCTCATAAAGGTAATTATATTAAAGTTAAAGTAGTTGCAACTGACAATGTTGCTGTTACAAATGTAACTGCAGATAGTATAAAACTTATCTTCGATAAAGAAGGTTATTGGGAAGGAATTGTTATGCCAAAAGAAGGAACAAATTCTGTAATCGTTGTTGTGAAAGATGCTGCAGGAAATGTAGCCACTGATGCTTCATTATCTTATACAACACAAGAAGCAATTAAGTTGTCTCCAGAAGAAACTGTTTACAAAACAGGTAAGGGTTTAATTCCTTTAGTAACTGATACACCAATGAAATTAAAATTTGGAGTATTGTTTGTTGATTCAAATCCACCAAATGCTTCTATCATTATAAATGATAAAGAATATGGTTTAACACCAAAAGCATTAGATATATCAACTGGTGGATATGAAGTAAAAGTGTCAAAATATGGTTACAACGATTATATCAAAAAAATAATTGTCTCAGAATTTGAGACAGCAGAAGTTATAGCCAACATGACAATTTTAAATTCAACAACAAAAAAAACATCTGGAACTAATACAGATGTATCTTTAAGTGGCGAAAATGATGTTGTAATAAATGAAAAAGAATCCTCTGTACCAACTAATAACAAGGATGACAAAATACTTGGAACAATCGTTTTAGTCATATCGTGTATATTGATAGGTGGAATATTTATATATAAGTATTTCAGTTCATTTAATCAAAAAGACACAACAAATGGAGAAATCAAAAAAGAAAATGATATAATTGTAAAAATAAAGGAATTTCTTAAAAAATGTAAAGAATCATTTAAAAAATAAACAACACAATGTAAAAGACTAACACTCTTTTACATTAATTATTATTTTATGGTGATAACAATGATATGTAAATGGTGTGGAACAGAAATTCAAAATTATGAATACTGTAAATATAATTGTCAAAAAATGTACGAACTATATGAAATTAGAAAAATTGTTCATGAATTTGCTCAAGATATGGAACAAAAAATGCAAGAAAAAGACAAAAAAGGTTACACTCATAAAGACAAATCATTAGAATTTCTTGTTGATAAACTTAGAGAAGAAAGAAAAGAAGTAGATTTTGAACTAATAAATTTGCCATCATTTGAAATTAATGAAGAATTAGTAGATGAAGCAATTATGACAATGTTAATTAGAGAAAAAATAAAAGATCAAAAATACACTGAATTAATATAGGAGTAAAAATGTTAGAACATATATTTAGAAATATAAACGACATAAGAGTCTTTGATGTATTCTACTGCGAATATTGTGAAGGTGAAGAAGTTGACATTGATGACATCTTAAAAAGTTTGGAATATAAAGAATGTGAATATATTCAAATCGAAGATTCTATAAAACATCTAACCGAATGTAAAATACTTGAAAAAGTGTATAATAAACTTGAAGGATGGACTGGATGTAGAACATGTTTATATACAGACAAATTTAAATTACCAAGAATTGGTGAACACAAAAAACATCAACCATTTAAAAAAACAGAAGACGAATTTCCCTATTATAGAATTGCATGCAATTCTATAACAAAATATTTATATAGAGCAATGTTTGAATATTTAAAAATGTATGGAGAAGATGTACAAAAAGAAATTGAGAATGAAAACAAAAGTGATAAAGTATGAAAGTAATAATAGTTGAAAAAGATGTACAAAAAGAAAATGTACATGAAAGATTATACATCGAAAACTTTGAAGAAAAGTACGAATATTATTTTTCGAATTAAGAAAGTGATAAAGTATGAAAGTAATAAAGTATGAAAGTAATAATAGTTGAAGAAGATCAAAATGTGTATGAAGCAGAAATTGAAGAATCTGAAATTCCAGCATTATTAGATGGAGGTTTTGTTTCAGCAATTTTAAGATCAATTAAAGAAGGAATTGAATATGCTGAAGTAAAATATAATAATAAAGAAATAGATAACATAATATCAACTAAATCTGAAGTAATATGGAAAGTTCCACATAAAAAGGAAGAATAAAATGATAGACTTAAAAAAAGAAATTGATATAACATCAGAAAATAAATGTGATAAAATAATTGATGAAATCTTAAATTGTTCATGTGATATAGAAATAAAATACATAATACAAGAACTAAGACAATATTTAAATTAAATTCATAAGGAACGAATAAATTATGGAAAATATCGAATGGGATAAATTACAAACAAGCAGAACAGTAAGAGTTATTGTTGAACCTAAATATATAGAAAAAAAGTTACCCGAAGGAGTTTACGCATGTCCACAATGTGATGGTGAAGAAAAAGTAATGACAGTTCATAGAATGTTTGGTTCACATAAATATGGAACTTGTGGAATGTGCAGAAGAACTGGTGAAATAAGAAAATGTACAGTTTGTAATATTAATCCAGTTCCTAATATCAAAAATCAAGAAGAATGTATAGATTGTTTTGAAATAAAAAGTAAAAGATTAAGTGAAGAATTCATGGAAAGAGTTAATAAAGGAGAAATAAATGATAATAAATAAGAATGATGATAACATATTTCGTTTGAATATGAAACGTATAGAAAAGGAAAATTTAAAAAAAGTGGAGAATAAAATGAATAGACCAAAATATCCACCAACAAAACATATTGTAGCAAATGGATTACCAGATGCTTATTATAAGTTAGTATCGACATGCTTAAAAGAAGGAGTGATAAAGAAAAGATTTTATGGAAACCCTGTAAACACATATGACATTATTTCTTTAACAGAAATTAATCATCCCACCCTTGAACCAATGTTGCACCCAAACTTTCCTACAAAAGAACTTCACTTAAAAGAATATGAAAAACAATGGGATAGAAATTATGACTGGAAAAAACAAGGATTTGAATATAATTATATGGATAGATTAATTAATTATCCAAAGATATATTTACCTTTTATACCAAATGATGAGTATTATAGTAAATCACCAGATGAGTTTGAAAAATTAGAATTTATCGACCAACTTAAAGTTATCAGAGAAAACATTGCCAAAAGAATAGAAAAAGGTGGAGAATGTTTAGTTTCAAACAGAGATCAAGCAATTACTTGGATTCCAGATAGAGATTTATTTGTACCAGAAGATCAACCTTGCATGCAAAAACTACAATTCTTTGTTTACGAATTTCCGTATGGAATTTTAAGACCGCATGAAAGTGAATTCATTAGAGGCAAAGCAGAATTTCATGTATCATGGAGAAGCAGAGATCTTTTTGGTGCTTGGAATTCAAATATGATTGGACTTATAAAAATGCTTATTAAAGAAATATTCGAACCAAACAACTTAGAACTAATCAGAGTTGTAGATTTCTGTAATTCTCTACATATTTATGAATCTGATTGGGAACAAGCTAAAACAGTAAAGCCTGCTGTGCTTCCGCCAAATTTAATGAGGTGATAAAATGACAAAAGTTAAATCTAAAGTAACAAAAGAAGAAAAAAAAGTAAGAACAGAAGAAAAAAATGAAATTGTACTAAAAGATTTCTATGCAAAATGGTGTGCTCCATGTAAGATGCAAGATTCGATAATTAAAGCACTAAAAGAAAAATATAATGAAAAAGTCAAATTTGAAACTATTAACATTGACAAAGAGTCAGAACAAGCTGACAGATTTAAAATAAAAGCAGTTCCCACATTAATTATACAAAAGAATGGTATTGTTGTAAATAGATTTGTAGGTGTTACATCTAAAAAGATTCTTGAGAATGAACTGAACAATCTTTTAAGAAACATTTATTAAATAAATAACAAATATATAACATATATGGATTAAATATCAACATAAATTATCGAATTACAAAAACTCTTACTTTAGAACATGCTGATATTTACAGGAAATATATTATATCAAGAAATAAAGGAGTTTAGACATGAAACATGAGAAAATAAAATATATAATGACTTTTTTAATAATGATGATTTTAATACATCCTGTATCATCTTTAGATACAAAAACGATAGAATATGATAAATTATGGTCAATTAAAATATATTATATAACACAAAATAATGTATATAATGATAATTATAAAACAATAATTGATAATGGAATGAATAAAGCAAATAAAATGCTTAAAAATTACGATGGCACATCATTACAATGGACTATTGAAAAAGTGGATATTCCATCAAATGTAAATATTGGAAATGATATTTTTATAGGATATTCAAATGAAAATAAAGTAATTAAAAACATACCTAACTTCAAAACAAAATATGATACTTATGATGTTACTTTTTTAGTGATACATGGAACAAAAGGTGGAGCATATAGTGTAAATTATATGTCACCAATATGGTTTAGTTGGAAAGCATTTGAGAAAGATGTTGATAGTTTAGGTGGCAATGGTATAGTACACGAATTTTTACATCCTTTTGGACTTAGAGATGTTAATAAAGGACAATATGGATGCATAATGGGAGATTTGTATATTTCAAAATTAAATTTATGTGATCAATATTATCTTTTCAAACCAGAGAATTATAAAAAAACACCATCATCAGAATGGTTCATTGATGAAAAATATATGCAATCACCAACTATTGCTGAAACACCAAAATATTGGAATATATGGAATTTTTATTTAGTAAAAAGAACTAATTGAAATTATCGAAGATTTAATATGTTAAGGAGCAAATATGTTAAGGAGCAAATATGGTAAAATTTACTGAAAATAATATGAAAACATTAGAAAAGAGGTATTTACTAAAGAACAGTGATGGTGAAATAATAGAAACACCAGACCAACTTTTTGATAGAGTAGTAAATACTGTATGTGGAATTAATAATGAAAATGAAGAATTAAAAACAAAAATTCTTGAAATGATGCACGATCTTCGATTCTTACCAAACACCCCATCATTAATGAATGCAGGAACAACAAACATGCTGTCTGCATGTTTTGTAATAAACATAGATGACACATTAGAATCTATAGTTCATGATGCAGGTTGGCAACAGGCATATATACATAAAATGGGCGGAGGAGTAGGGATGAATTTTTCAAAACTTCGACCAAAGGGAGATTTAATCAAAACAACTGGTGGCATAACAACAGGAGTGTTAGGATTCCTTCCTATATTTAATGAATTGTCTGAATCAATAAGGCAAGGTGGCAAGAGAGATGGTGCTAACATGGGACTATTATCAATACATCATCCTGAAATAGAAGAATGGATAACATCTAAAGTTGACAATAATAAATTTAAAAATTTTAACCTGTCAGTTCTGATTGATGACAAATTTATGAAAGCTGTAGAATCTGATTCAGATTGGAATCTAACATTTAAAGAAAAAATATATAAAACACTAAAAGCAAAGTATCTTTTCAATTTAATATGTGATAGTGCTCATAAATGTGGATGTCCTGGAGTAATATTTAGTGATGAAATAAATATAAATAATCCACTAAAAGATATTATGCCAATTGAATGCACTAATCCTTGCGTTACTGGAGATACACATGTTCTTACACCTGATGGTTACAAACAAGCAGATATTATAAAAGTTGGAGATTTAATAATAACATCTAATAAAAATACATTTCCTGTAAAAAAAATAGAAATAAATGGCGATATGCAAATTTACACTATACATTTTAATAATAATACAGAAATTAAATGCACAGAATCGCATCAATTTATGGTAACTAAACCAAATTGGACAAATCTATCTAATGTATTTTTACCATTATCAGACATTAAAGTAGGAGACAAAATTAAAAAATATGATGAAACATATGCAACCATAACATACATTGAAAAAATGGCTGCTCATAAAACTGTATATGATATATTTGAACCAATAACAGACACATGGATAACAAATGGATTAATAAGTCGAGGTTGTGGCGAAATGCCACTTTTCGTTGGGTATTATAATGGAGAAATTGTTGCAGAATCGTGTAATCTTGGAAGTTTAAACTTATCAAAATATTGTGTTCCAGATTCAAACCATTATGGATGGTATGATTTTGTAATAACTCAATATATAAAAGATATACATAATGCCACAGAATTCTTGGATTTGGTTATAGATGCAAATCATTATCCATTTGATTTCATTTATAAAGGAACTAAATTAACAAGAAAAATAGGTCTTGGAGTAACAGGTTTATCAGAATGTTTAATTAAACTAAGAATGGAATATGGTTCTGAAAAATCTATAAAATTCATAGAAAAAATATTTGAAGTATTACAAGATGAATCGCACAAAAAATCAGAAGAACTTGGTGTTAAACACGGTCATTTTCCATTAAATTATTTAATGCCTGAGAATTATCAAAATAGACGAAATTTATTTACAACAACAATTGCTCCTACAGGAACAATAGGACGTTTCATGTTAGGGCATCCATACTCAAGTGGAATAGAACCACCTCCTGCTATATGTATGAGTTCAAATATAATAGATTCAAAAATTGAAGACGGAATTCATCCTCTCCTTATAACAACTTTAAAAGAAAGAATGAAATATGATCCAGAATTTAGGAACTTCGATCTCGATACAACATTAAAACATATAAGAGAAAATGGTAAATCTATACAATACTTAACACAGATTCCAGAAGATATAAGAAAATTATTTAAAGTTGCTGAAGAAATAAGTATCGAAGAACATATCAATATTCAGTCAACTATTCAAAAATATATAGATAATGCAGTCTCAAAAACTATAAATATGAACAACAGCGCAACAATAGATGATGTAAAAAAGGCATATTTACTTGCATACAATTCACACTGTAAAGGAGTGACTATTTACAGAGATAATTGTAAAGATCATCAAGTTTTTGAATCATCTAAAAAAGAAGTATCAGAAATAACAGAAATAAATACTCATCCAATTGATGATTTAGCACCACGACCAAAAATGTTAGGTTCAGTTTCATTCACAAAAAGAACTGCTTGTAACACACTATTTATAAATCCAACATACTTAGGAAGTATGGATAAAAATGCACTTGAAGCATTTATAGCTTCGAATGGTGGTTGTGTTGCTATGAGAAATGGTCTTGCAATAACTATATCAATATATCAAAGATTACTTGAAACTATTGATCCTGCATTATCAAGAAAAGGTCTTGAAATATTATCAACACATTTGTGTAACATACCATGTCAAGCTTGTACAAAATTGATAGAAAAAGAAAAATATGACAAAGACATAAAACATATAATTGATTCAATAAGTTGTCCTGCAGCTGTTGGAGAAGTTATGAAATTTATGTTAAATCATAAGATTGAAACATTTATTGATGGTAAACCATTAAATAATGAAATATACAATAATACAAACAATCTTATCGTAAATAATGTTTCCAATAAAAAAAAATGTCCAGAATGTGGAAATGAAATATTTCTAAAGCAGGAAGGCTGTTTAAATGATGCATGCACAAATTGTGGATGGGGAGGATGTAGTTGAACATGATACAAAGAATCAAACTCCCAGAACATTTAAAAGATAATCAACTATATTTATGTGATAACTTAGAACTGTTAAGGTCACAATTGATTCCTAATGAATCAATCGACTTAATATATATTGATCCGCAATACTACAGCAAAAGAAACTATAGCACAAAATCAAAGATAGATAATGTAACAAGAAGTTTCAGTGACACATTTGAATCTTTAGAAGATTATCTTAAATTCATACATATAAGACTTGTTGAAATGAAAAGAGTTCTCAAACCAACTGGCTCGATATATGTTCATGTTGATTGGCATGTAAGCCACTATATAAAAGTGATAATGGACAATCTTTTTGGTTATGATAATTTCATCAATAATATAGTTTGGAACTATACAGGTGGAGGTTCTGGAAAAAGATGTTTTGCAAAAAAACATGACGATATATTACTATATGCAAAATCAGAAAGTTATATATTTAACTATAATGATGTAAGCATACCTTATGCTAAAGGCACAGAAGTATTAATTGATGAAAAAACAGGCAAAAACTATTATGTCAAATCAGGAACTCGTTATTACATCGAAAGAGAAGGCAAGATTTTAGAAGATTGGTGGTGCGATATTATGAATCTCAATCACAATCCATTAAATGAAAGGCACGAATACCCTACTGAAAAACCTCAACCATTGCTTGAAAGATGTATAAAAGCATCATCTAATCCAGGAGATATTGTAGCAGACTTTTTTGGAGGAAGTGGAACAACGGCAGCTGCTGCACAGAAATTAGAACGTAAGTGGATTATATGTGATTTAAGTAAAGATTCTGTCGATTGTATAAAGGCGAGATTATTAGGAAACAAATCTATTAATGAAAAAAGTTATCAACTACCAATATACTAATAACACATTAATAATAAGTAATTAAATTTTTTTAAAATTTTTAGTTTCCTTTACAATTTCCTTTTAATTCTCAACAATTTCCTTATTAATTTCTCCTTTTTATAAACTATATTTTTATATTAATAAGTAAAATGAAAAGTTATATATACCATGACCGCTTATATAGTATCAAGGAATTGAAAATTTTTTAATTTCTTATATCCCTTATAATAGGTCATAAATCATGATTCCCTTAACAAATCCCAGTGAAAAATCGTCTAAATCTCTTTTAAATGAAACTTTTGATCCTATTTCTCAAAAGATTGACAATATGAATAAAGAATATAAAATAAAATTCTCAGATATTCCAAAATTTACTCAAAGACCAACTTATCATGTTTCTATTTCTTTAGATTACATGGAAGATTGGATTAATTATGAAACTGAAGAATTAGGACTACAACTCAATCCAGATTTTCAACGTGGTCATGTGTGGACTCAAGAACAACAGATATTGTACATAGAATATTTACTTCATGGTGGTGCATCTGGAAAAGATTTTTATTTTAATCGTGTCGGTGGATTTAGTGATTACAAAAATCCAAAAGCAGACTTTGTATGTGTTGATGGATTACAAAGAATAACAGCCATTATTGTCTTTGTTCATAATGAAATACCTGCATTTGGTCAATATGCAAGAGATTATGATGATTTAAGAATGGCAAAGGTTACACTCAATTTCTATGTTAATGATTTAACATCAAAAAAAGATGTTCTTAGATGGTACATTGAAATGAATTCTGGTGGAACAATTCACACAAAAGAAGAACTTGAAAAAGTCAAAAAAATGATAGAGAAACTATGACCACACATCAAACAATCGAAGAAACTATTAAGCAGAAATTTAATCCTATATCTGACAAGATTGACATAATAGACAAAAATATCAACACAAATATACAATTAAAAGATATATTGTCTTATATTGATCAAGGGATAGAAATGGCAGGTTGGTTTAAAGATTTCTTATTTATAAACAAAAGTAAAAATGGATTCATGATCGTTAAAATACATTATGGTGTAGACTTAGATGCACAATTTACAATGATAAACATGGAAAATAGTGGCTATAACATTATTTATAATAAAACAATTCAAAAATTGGGAAATCTTGTGTCTCTTATAGAACATGAATATAATCAAATTGTTGATATGTATGTTTATACAAAAGATGAACTAAATGATATGTCTAATGAAATTATCAATGAAACTGAACATAATCCATTAGAATTATCAACTATAATAATGAAAGGTTGTGATGATTTCTGGATTCAATTATTTTTAGAAGGAAAAATATATAGAACAGACTATGATTCAATCGGAGGTAAAATCATAAAAGAAAAATATATTAACAGATGGAACTTTGATATTCGTGAACTTGCTACTCACAAAAAATTAGATTTATGTATTGATCATATGTTAACATGGTTTGGAGCTTAGTTATGTAAACTTATAATACATAGAAATTTAAATATAAATAAATAAAATGAGTCGTGAATGATATGGTAAAAATAAAAAAATCACCACACACATTATATGGTGAAGAATTAGCTAAAAGAAAAGGCTTCAAAAGTCGTACAGTATATATTACACATTTAGCACAGCAAAAAGGATTTTCATCAATACAAGAAGAAAGAGATTTTAAAGCGAGAGAAAAAGGATTCAAATCACATAGTGATATGTTAAATGTTAAAGCGAGAGAAAAAGGATTCATATCACAATCCGAGCTTATAGGTCATCAAATTAAACAAAAAATATCTAAAAAAGAAAAAGAATCTGAATTTATATGTGAAACTTTAGAATCTATAATAAAAAATCATCCAGATGTAATAGATGAAATATTTTACAAAAAATCACACGAGGAAATAAATAACATCAAAAGAAAAATAAAATCTGAATGTAAAAGCAAATTATTAAGTGAACTTTTAGACTAAATAAACCATAATCATGACCACACATCAAAACATCGAAAACATCTTCAATCAAACTTTTGATCCTATTTCTCAAAAGATAAACAAATTATCATCAAATACTCTTACAAATATTAAAGAAAATTTTAAACTAATATATGAAATAGAAATATTAGGATTCAATCATATTGTTCTACAAATGGATTATGATTTATTAAATTCATTACATCGTAGTGAAATTATTGAAATTCGTAACATTTTTGGAAACTTATATGATATTTGCATAAAACTTCATGAACATAGTTTATATCCATATATAGATGAATTTAAATTAAGAAAGGATTTAGATCCATTAACAAATCCTAATCTTTCAAAGTTAAAAGAACTTATAAATAGAATAAATAAAATTATCATTAGTAAATCAATTGAACATAAAAATAGAGAATGGTGATAATAACAAACATATAAGGAGATGTATTAATATGACAGAAAAAAAATATTCAACAGACAGATTAGAAAAAAGTAGATCATGGTTCTTAGAACCAAAAATTGAATCTGGAACAAAATATGCACTAAAAAGTTTACAAAATGGAGATATGTCACATTTTGTAAGTTCAATATCGACCATTGATAAGATTATAGAACATCACATTATCAACAATTGTACAAAAGCAGAAAATGAAGAACTCAGAATAGATTGTGTAACTAAAGCAGAAGATATGAAAATAAAATCCTTAAATCGATTATCTGAAGCATTAACAGAAAAATGTGGTGGAGAAATGGAATATATAGATGATGAATAAGATATGGGAAAGTGATATTTAAATTTGACACATCTATAGATCATATATTAATATATTACAGTTGCTAAAGAAATAATAAAAAATCACGGAGGACTAATCATATCTAAAATATTATCAGATGAACAAATTGCTTGTAACATGATCAAGCAAAAAAGAGAATATGCAAGAAAAATTAAAGGAAAGGGGATTATGAGACTATGCATACAGAAGTAGTTACTTTGTAAAAGATGGTAAAATTACAACTGGTCCATCATATTCATATGACACTATGATGTATTCTGGTATAATATCTCCAGATAAATTAAGTGTTGTATATACAGATAAATTTAAAAAATAAACATACTAAAAAATGAATTAAATAACATCAAGAAACAATTATGAAACCTCTAATAAGACAACAAAAACTTGGTTCAACAAACACCGAAGATTGGATACAATTCCAATTAAAAAAGTGTAGTGAAGAACAGAAAGCACAAAAACCATTTAAACATAAAGAATGTAGAATTTACTTAACTCCAGAAGATGAAAGACAAATAAAAATTGATGATCTAAAGAAGAAAAGAGAATCAAAAGAAGCATCTCGTAAACAAGAAATCATAGATATTTATGCTTTAAAAGATAAAGAGATGGAAGAAAGAAGACGTAAATTTATAAGTGGTGAAACTGACAGTTATTAATTCTAAGTAGGAATTACAATGAAAAATTTATATCCATTACCATCGTTTAATTTTACATATAAAATGGTTGATGCGATGAACAAAACAGAAGAAAACTTAACAAAAGAAATAAAGGAATGATTTAAATGTATGATAGACCTCTTGACAAGAAAATAACAAATTACAAAGATTTGTGTAAATATTTATTATATTCATCATCATGTAATAATGAATATGTACTAACATATTTCTATAATGATGTTAACATCATTGAAAATTTGGATGAAAGATTCAAAAAAGAAGTTATTGAACTATTAAATAAGGAATAAACATGACATTCGATGAAGAAAAAATTTTAAATTATATAAGTAGACCATTAAGACATTTAGACATTGCAGATACTTATGAATTATTAGATTCTTATGTGTTTGTTTCACCAATTATAAATGGTTTTAATCTTTCACATTTAGAAATTGACAATGCTCCAACATCATCTCGAAAAATACGAGGATCATATCCATTAAAAGTTATACATAATGTTGATGTAAGTGATTTAAATGATATAATTAAAATAATAGAAACTATATATAATGAAAAAACAACTGTAAAATGTGACTATGAAGATAATGAGATAAATGATTTATTTAGAGATATAGATAATAATATTAAAATAGGACTACTAATAACACGATTTAAGAATAGTAGTAATTGGTTAGAATTCTTTATGGAAGGGAGTGAAATTGAATTAGCCCCTCATAAAAGTTTAAATGACTGCTTAGGACATATGCTTATATGGTATGAGTGTGAGAATTAATTAAACTAAAATATTACAAATTACAATATAAAAATAAACTAAGTAATCTTGAAGAATTAAAAAATAATTTATAAGTGGTGAAATTGATAATTATTAACTTAAATAAAATAAACTGTAACTAAATAAATAATAAACAATAAAGACGTGATTAACAATGGCAAGAACAAAATCAGAAATTAGAAGTGCAAGATCTAAATATTTAGAAGAATTAGCAACAAGAGAAAAAAAAGAAAAAAGTGGAAGATCTAAATATAATGAAATGCTAGCAAAAAGACATGGTTATAAATCAATGACAGATATGTTAAATGCTAAAGCTATAGAAAAAGGTCATAAATCACACAGTGATTATCTTAAACAATTAATAGAAAAAAAGGGTAAGACTTTATATGAATATCAAACTGAATTAATAACTAAAAAAATTGATAAAAAAGAATGTGAAGCATTAAAAAAATTAAATGAAAAATATCCTAAAATATTAAAACCTGAAGCTAAAAATGAAATAAACAAAAAATGCAAAAGTCGATTATTGAGTGAAATTATTTAAACACAAAATAAATGTTATAAATAAATAGAAGGTAAATTTATGGGATTTGATGACAGAGAGCCAGATTGTAATATAAACTTACTCAACGTTCTAAAATATAATGGAGGACTTGAAGTATTAAACTATATAAAAGACAACATCGACAACAACTTATATAAAGAAGTCTTTTATAAATTAATAGAAAGTGTATTAGAAGTAATAAAAATGTATAAAGAAAACTGTATAAATCAAGACAAAGAAACAGATATACTTCTTGATATTATATACGAAAATCTTAGTAATATGAACATTGATCACATAGATGGATACATAGAACTCCTAAATGAACCATTACTTCTTACAATAATGCAAGCAGAATTTATAGACACCTCAAATATTTAACATAATATTATGAATTATAAATACACTGCAGAAGAACTCCTAAGTCAACCACAAACTCTTGAATTAATGAAAGAACTTGGTGATGATATACAAAGTTTATGCAATTGGATAAAAGATTTACATTCAAAGACTGAAAATTACAAAGAAAATGTATATTATCATGTAATAACACCAAAAGATGATTATTCTTCAATGTACGATGGTGTAGGTGAAGGACTTTACTTAGGAAAAGATTATGAAGTATTGACAAAATTCTATGGTCTTGATTATGTAGATAATGATGAAGAAGTTCCATTACAAACTTATTATGGTAACCCAAATTTCTTAGACCTAACAGATAATAATAACTTTGATATATCAAAAAAATCATCTAAACAAAAATTTCCAAACGAAGAAAATAACAATGAACTAAAGAAAATGACATTAGAATTAGAATATGATGGAATAAGATATTATGATCCTATTGCAACAGGTGAAGAGTTTGTCCTATATAATACTAATAAAGTTAAGTTGATCAAAACAGAGAATATAAAAATAACATAGGATACAATTATGGTAAAAATAGTAACAATAGGTAAAAGTCCTAAACAAAAAATAAAATCTACATTTGATGAATTGACATCTAAAGCAGACAAAATATTAAATTCATTAGATGACACAATGTATTATGTTGCATCAATTAATGGATTACAAATTCCTATTATATTATATGATAAGTTAGTGGATAAAGGAACAGTATCTGAAGAAATAAATATTTCAAGAGAAAAATATAATGAATTAAAAAATGAAAAATATTTTGATATTGAAGTTCCAAAAGATGGAAAATTAACTGGTGTTGAAGTTATAAAAACATCTACAGATATAACAAAACATCATAAATTAGAACAATTATTAAAACAATCAACACCAACATCAACAATTCAAATTATAGAAAAATCAATACAAAAAATAGAACAACCAAAAATATTCCAAGCACAAAAATATCCACAATTACAATTAGATCGTAATCCATCTATATTTCAAGAAGCAATTTTTGATTATATTATAATGCTTGCTAACAATAATCCAAGAGCAATTCAGAAACATTTAGTAGTAGAAGCAATCGCAGGCTCGGGGAAAACTTTCACGATAGAACAAGCAACTAAACTTGTTCCAAGAAATAAAACTTATGTGTTTTTATCATTTAATAAACACATTAAAGAAGAATTTAAAAGAAGAAGACCTGATGCAAATGCACTCACTTTCAACGGAGCAGGAAACACTGCAGTGTTAAATAAATTAAAAAGAAGTGGAAAAATAAATAAGAAATTTGAAATAAATAATGTAAATAATATATTAGATCATCTATTTGAAAATAAATATACACATTTCAATCTCGAAGAAATGGATGAATTGAGACCAACTGTGCGAAGATTAGTTTCTTTGTACAAAGCAACTGGTCTAACCAAATTAGAAGAAAGAACTAACAACATCACAGTTAAGATTGATGTTGAATCATTATATAATCTGATAGAAGAATATGATATATCAACAGAATGTGACCACAGTGACCTCAGAATGTTATGTGAAGATGTATTAAATATAACCTTTAACATTTTTACAAACAAATGGAATGGGTTTGACTTTGATGATCAAATTTGGTTATCAACCATAAGAGATGATGTTTCAATTGAACAATATGATTTTGTGTTTGTAGATGAAACACAAGATCTAAATAAAACACAACTCGATCTTGCAATTAAAATTTGCAGACAAGGTGGAAGCATCATAGCAGTCGGTGACAGAAATCAATCAATTTATGGATTTAGAGGAGCAGACACTGAAGCTATTCCTCGAATAATAAAATCACTAAATGCAAAAGTATTCCCCTTAAGTATTACATATAGATGTCCAAAGTCACATGTAAATGCTATAAAGGAATATGCAAGAAATCTGGAAGAAAAAGAATACACCATAGAATTTAAAGAATCAATGGAAAAGTTTGAGTATGCAACAACTGAAAATGCTGGATATGAAGCAATTGAAGGCGAAATAATACCTATCACCTTTAATCAAATTGCTGAAAAAGCACAAGGAATAGATAAAATCATCTGCAGAACAAATGCACCATTAATAAAAATATTTTTCCAATTAATAAAAGATCATAAGAAAGCAATCATACTTGGAAAAGACTTTGGTGAAGAACTCAAAAATCTCATAAAGAAAGTAGGTGGAAACACAATAGACCAATTCAGAAAACGATTAGAAAAATGGTATTCCACCAAAAGAGATAAATTATTAGAAGAAAATAAATCAATAGAAAAAGTAACAGATCAATTTGAAACATTAAACATATTATCTGAAGATTTAGACAGTATGGACAACTTAAGATTATTAATCAAAGAAATTTTCGAAGAGTCTGAAAAATCAGATAAGATTACATTAAGCACTGTACATAAAGCAAAAGGACTTGAAGCAAAAACTGTCAACGACTCAATATTTGTAGTGAAGTCGTATAGTGGAAACATTATAATGCCAAGTCCTCAAGCAAAAACAACAAAATCAAAGAAACAAGAAAATAATTTGATGTATGTTGCTTATACAAGAGGAAAGAACAAGATGTATATAATTGAATAAATAAATTAAATGAAGTGATAAAATATGGTATGTTATATTCGTAAACATAATCACAATTATCCTATCAACCATAAGAAAGGTAATAAAATTAAAAGAAAAACTAATATGATAAATAAAATTAAAAGAGGTAATTATGATTAAACCTAAAAAATCTAAATTAAATAATGATGATATAAACACACCAGGCAAATGGGGTAATGACATTATAGAATCAACCTTTAATGATCTCGAAAATAAAATAGATAATATTTCTGATGAATTACAAAAACCAACAATAATAAATAAAGTAAGAAAATTACTTGAAGATGAAGGATTTGTAGTTTCATCTGAAAGTGATTATGGAATTCAAAAATATATGACTTTGTGGAGAAAGAATGAATGGTTTAAACTCGACAACAAAACTCAAGTCAGACCGCCACAAAAATTACAGAAAAAATTTGGATGGTAAACGAATAAATAAAATTAAAAGAGGTAATAAAATATGGTAAATAAATGTAAATTAAATAAAGAAGATAAAGAATTTTAATCAAATTAGTAGATAAAGAAATAGGTTCTGCAGCAGATAATTTATATAGAGCCAAAATAAGTTTCAAAGGTCAAAATCTCAATGATGAATATGGATATTCTGGCAAAACAAAAGGTGAAATATTAAACAGTTATAAAATAATGCACAATAAAGCTGTTATGGTTAAAAAATCATTGATCGAATGATGTAACTAAAGCAGAAGACATAAAATAAATAAATGGAGAAATAAATAGAGAAATAATAAATTAAATAAGGTAATAAAATATGACATGTAAATACGGTAAAGTGCCAAGTATGGAGATTGGTCAGTTTATGATCAATGCTTCAAGCAATAAGGAAATAAAAAATGGATGAAAAATCATTGTATAAATAAAACTCAATTGAAACATGCTCTGAAACAAGAAGATGATGTGCGTCATAAAGAACTAATTAGAGAATGGATTAAGAAAATAAATTAAAAGAGGTAATAAAATATATAATATGATAGAAAATAATCCAAATATAAGATTTAGAATAAATAAATAAATTAAAAAGAGGTAATAAAAAATACAAAAGGTGATTAACTATGGAAGAAAGTAAAGATACAAAATTTCTAAGAGAATATTATGAAGGTTTAAACAAACGTTACAATGATCGTGCCGATAACTTGCCATGTAATGAAGATACATTACATAGTGCATTATCTATTGCTTATGATACACATAAGTATGTTCAATCTCGTGATCTTACAGATGAACAATTTAATGTTATAAAGAAAAAAGTGTATGATAAAATAAGAAATTGTAAATGTTTATGTAGTAAAGAGTAACTAAATCCAATTTTAATTTAAATTAAAAGAGGTAATAAAATATGACAAAAACAAAGAAAGAATTTCATACTGAAAGTATTATTGATGGTTGGATTGGTAAAGACCTATATGAAAAACTTATAGAAAATATAAGAATAAATAAAGAATATGAATCTATATTAATAACTTTAAAAGAAAGAGAAATAAATAAAAAATATCTCATAGACTTTGTATTTTTAATAGATAATCTTGGTGCTAAACAATATTATCTAAAACCAATGGATAATAAATTAGAATTATACGCATCTTATTAACAAATAAAACTAAATGAGGTAATAAAATATGAATAAAAAGTGTATGTCTAAAGAAAGATACAAAAAAATGATAAAAACGTATGAAATTTTGAAAACGTTAGTTGATAAACATGGAACAGAAGAAACTGCAAAATTATTAACTAATATAGGACTTAAAGTCAAACCTTCAGAATTGGAAGTTTTTGTGTAAAAATAAATGGAGAATTAAAATGGAAGAATCTAATGAAGAATATGGTAAAATATTTAAAAATGTTCCTCAGATAGAATCAAAAATTAAGGATTTAAATAAAGAACTAAAAATCTGTGTTAATAGAAATGAGGCACATAGATTAATTGGCACTATTCATGACATGAGTTGGGATTTAAGTACATTAGAACAAGAAGGAAAAACTGATTTTAGAACACGAGCTGTAATAGACCACAAATTAAAACTATTAGAAGGTAGAGTTTGTGTAAAAGCCGGAAAAATGCTTGAAAAAGAATATAAAAAGAAAAATAAATTAAATAAATGGAGAAATAAAATATGACAAAAATAAATTAAATGAGGTAATAAATATGAAAATAGATAAAGTAATTATTAACAAAAAAGATGAAGTGTGGAAATTTCCAGACGATGCTTCAAATAAACTTCTTATAGAAGCAGCCAAAGTAAAAGGAAATGAAGCGGGATGGCTTGTAATTACAGGAGAAGGAACATCTAAAAAAGGAAAATTATATGATATTTCATTGAGCAAAACAGAGGTTATTAAACAAGTGATGGGAAAAGGTCATATTCCAATTAAATGTGCTCCAATTAAAAGTAGGCTTATAAAATGTAAACCAATTAAAAGTAAGTCATTTAAATAAAATCAAAAAAGGTAATAAAATATGAAATGTTCTACGAAAAAAAAATATATGTGAAGGCGACAGAATTGTGTCAACTAAATTATATGGAAAACATTAAATGATGTAATTGCAGGAAAAGTTGAATATGTTGAAAATTTACCAAACATAGAAGGTTCTCTTTTACACATTAAAACACGGAATGGTATAGACAAAACTTTGAATGAAAAGTTTGTTAATATAGAAGATGGAAGACAAAAAAAGACAAAAAATCATTAGTGGAATAAACATCATGGTAGAAAATAACCCAAACATAAGATTCAGAAAAGATTACTATAAATCTATTAATATGGATATTCATATAGACATCAATCACTTAGATGAAGCTCCAGA
>Ga0180732_1000749_pt1 | contig 24380 bp, 32 predicted proteins | sample KR11_01MetaG_FD_148674 | JGI IMG/M metagenome (GOLD analysis project Ga0180732, IMG submission 148674) | Groundwater microbial communities from the Olkiluoto Island deep subsurface site, Finland - KR11_0.1 MetaG | ecosystem: Environmental > Aquatic > Deep subsurface > Groundwater | place... | reverse complement strand
GCTAGATAGAAGTTTTTCTTCTATTTACTCCAAGATCTCCGCCAATCTTTGAACCTTATGTACAAATAGTGTCATATTCTCTTCACTCGCTCTGAGTATGTATGTGACACTATCTCCAAAATCTTTATCAACTATTCTAATTTCACAAGTTTCACACTCATATTCTAGCATTCTGACATGTGTGTATGCAATAGATATTTGCAGCTCTTTTTCTTTTTTATACTCAAAAAAATCACAGCTTTCTATAACAAGATTTACAGCATCACTATAAGCTCGCACAAGTCCGCCTGTACCAAGCTTTGTACCTCCAAAATACCGAACAATGATTACTGCAGTATTGATTAAATCACTTCCTTGAAGAACCATTAACGATGGCTTGCCTGATGTACCTTTGGGCTCGCCATCATCACTGGAATGTTCTACAATCTGATCATACTCATTGAGATACCTAAACGCAGTAACAAAATGTCTTGCCTTTGGATGTTCTGCTTTGAGCTTATGTAAAAGTTTTTCATACTCATCATAGGGTGTCAGATATGCTATAAACTTTGATTGCTTGACTTCGAGTATTTGGGAGAATTGTTCTGAGATAAATTTCATATAAATCTATACATCTCCACATGATGTGGAGTTTATGCTATATTAGTAAAAACAGTTTGAACATCTTCATCATTTTCAAGTCTTTGAAGAATTTTGTCAATGTCTGCTTGCTGCTCATCACTAATAGTAATTGGCGTATTTGCAATTCTTTCAAGATTAGCTTTAATAATTTCTATACCCATACTTTCTAGTGCATCATTCAGAGTGCCGAAGCTTGTATAATCGCCCGTTACAATACAAATCCCCTCTTCAGCATCAATCTCTTCAAGACCGGCATCTATAAGCTCTAATTCAAGCTCTTCCAAATCTGTTCCCTCTTTGAGGTTGAATTCAAAAATAGCTTTTCTGCTAAACATAAACTCCAGGGAGCCATTTGTCAGCATTTCTCCGCCATTTTTATTTAAAATACTTTTAACGTTTGCAACAGTCCTTGTATTATTGTCGGTTGCACACTCAATAAAGAGCAGAACCCCATGCGGAGCTTTACCTTCAAAATTAACCTCAAGCATATTTGCAGCGTCTTTAGCTGTTGCTCTTTTTATTGCCGCATCAATATTGTCTTTTGGCATATTTTCAGCTTTGGCATTTAAAATTGCTGTACGAAGTTTGGAGTTCATATCAGGGTCAGTGCCACCCTCTTTTGCTGCCATAGTGATTATTTTACCAAGTTTAGGAAACAGGGTCGACATTGCTCCCCATCTCTTTAATTTTGATGCTTTTCTATATTCAAATGCTCTACCCATAAAACTATTCCTTCTAAATTTTCAGTGGAATTATACCACTATTTCTTTTCTTAGCTAAGCTGCAAAATATTAAGCGAATCTTCTTCGCTAAAATCTACTTTTATTACACTGCAAACATCATCTTTTTGTAAATTAAATGTCAATTCTTTCAAAGATAAATCACTGTTTGACTTCAACTCTATTTTATACTTATCTAAAACGTCAGAAAGTTCCAAAAGAATCTTAGAACTCAATGTTACTCTGTGTCTTTCATATAACTCTTCTTCATCAGAATACATACCGGTTCCATCATATTCAATATTCGAAGCATTATAAATAACAGTTCTTAATTTACTAAAAAGTCTTTGAGAGTCAATAAAACTTTTTTTGAGGAGTTCATAATCATTTACTTCTAACATTATTTTACACTTTATTTAAAATCAAAGATGTATAATAGCACATAAGGAATATGAATGACACTTAGTTTTCGAATAAAACAGTTTTTTTACAATGCGTTTCGTGAATTGTTTGTTTATCATCACAGTTCATTGGAGTTTCGTGCCAAAATTTTCGCGTTAGTGATTTCTGCTGATGAAAATGCAAAAATTGAAAATTATATTATTGTTAAGAATGCCGGACTAAAAATTTATGACAATGACGAAGACAGAGCGAATCTTTTGATGCTCAATACGAAAGAATTTGTCAAAAAAATAAGAGAAAATGATGGTTTACACAGCGAAAGACTCATAAATAACATTCAAAAAGAGTTAAAGATGGTTCCACGTTATGCAAAGAAGATAAATACAGATGACTTACAGCCTCTACTTATGCTGCCCTATGACAACGATACTATTGCATACCAGAAGAACATTATAGAATTTCTAGAGAATATTAAAGAAGATATCCTCCATGAAAAAAGAGAACAGATAGCAAAAGATGAAGAGAAATTAAAATAACTTAGAGGGCAAACTTCTCTACCTCAAAAAATGTATCTTCAGATATGTTTTTAAACGCTGCGTTTAAACTCGTAAACAGTGATGGAAACTCTTTTTCCATTTTAGCGAGCATCTCTTTTGTATTTGCTCTTGCATGAGGCATCTTTACATCAAAACGCATAGATGGACATGCCTCATCCCCAATAGTTTTAATGTCATTTTCAACTGCAAACGCAGCAAGCTGACGCTCTCTCATTTGTATAAGGGGTCTAATAACTATGAGACCATTTGCAGCTTTGTATTTTGGAGCGAGTGAACGCATCTGCCCGTTGTAAATAAAGTTCATAAAAAAACTCTCAGCAGCGTCATCCATATGATGACCAAGGGCCACTTTATTGCACTCATATTTTTGCGCTGCGCTGTAAAGGTACCCTCTTCTCATACGAGAGAAAAAGCTGCAAAAAGAGGAATTTTTTCTTATTTTCTCCTGTGCCAAATCAAAAACATTTGTATCATGGACAACATGAGGGATATCATATTCTTTACAATGAGCACTTAGAGCATCGTAATTTTCACCCATTCCATAAGAAATTGTAACTGCTAAAAACTCAAACTTAAAAGGTGCACGTCTTTGCTGCTCTCTCATGGCATGAACCATCGTTAAAGAGTCTTTCCCGCCGCTCAGTCCGACAAGTATCTTATCACCCTCTTCTATAAGCCCAAACTCTGCGTTTGTGCGTCCAAGCTTTGACATTATTTTCTTAGATAATTTAACGGGCAAGTTTGTCTACCATTTTCATAACAAATTCTGCACTCTCTTGAGCACTTGTTTGCAAGAACTCATCAAAACTGAAACTTGCATCCATATCAGCTGCATCACTTATGGCACGAAGGATAAAAAATGGCACGTCAAGAGCATCACAGACGACAGCAACGGAAGCCCCCTCCATCTCTAGAGCATCTGCACTAAACGTAGCTCCAATCCAATTTTTTCTCTCTTCATTGGCAACAAACTGATCGCCTGTCGCTATAACGCCTTCTTTTACATTTTTATTCATCTCATGAGCGACAAGTTTGCTAAGAGCTATAAGTTCTTTATCTGTTTCTACATATACTGAACCCTCAGGAACATATCCAAAAGGATGTCCAAACGCAGTAATGTCTAAGTCATGCTGAGACAACTTCGTGGCAACGACTAAATCACCAACTTTTAAAGCAGGAGAAATTGCACCGGCAACACCGCTAAAAAGTAGTTTTTCTGCTCCAAAATGTTCTATCATTGTTGTTGCAGTCAGTGTTGAGAAAACTTTTCCAATTTTAGAATACGCAATTACTAAATCCACACCTTTGTAAGACGCTTCATAATAGTTGTTTTTTGCATACTGCGTTGTTTTATATGTTCCAAGTTTTTCTAATATCGGAGCTATCTCTTCCGGCATAGCACCCATGATTGCAATTTTCATCAATTTATTCCTCAATTTCAAATGTTTTTGTGAGTGTTATAAAGTTTGGCAAAGAGTATAAAACAGTTGCGTTTTCATCTAAAATACAGCTGCCACCCCAAAAGCCAAGTCCGTCTTCAAAACCTACACGATTGACAAACACAAGTTTTGCCTTGCACTCTTTAGCAACAGTTTTAATAATTTTAACCCACTGCTTTTGAATCTCTAGTCCATCGTCACTAAAACCGCGTGCCGGCGATGCAACAAGAGCAATAATTAAATCAGGATTTTCCAAAATCAAATCTTTATGTACACTTTCATGCCATAAATCTTCGCATACGAGCATAGAAACTTTTGAGTCTCTGACATTAAAACTCTCAAAAACAGTTCCTGCATGAAAATATCTTGCTTCTTCAAACATTCCGTAATTTGGTAAATGAACTTTATTATGTTGACTTAACAAATTACCCTCTGAAAAATAGAGTGCTGCGTTTCTAAAATAATTTTCGTCTCTCATTGCTGCACCGACAACAATGTCTATTTCATGACTTAATTCTTTTAACTCGTTAAGTTCATCCAAATTCCAGGCATCTTCATAAAGTTTATCTTGAAGCAGATATCCGTTTAAAGCAAGCTCTGGAAAAACGATTAAATCACTGCTCTCTTTATGCTCGTTTATTGTTGCAATAATTTGAGCTAAATTCGAGCGATTTAATTTTGGAGAACTCTGAACAAGTGTTATCTTCATCTTATTGACAAACTTCTTCTACAACTTTTTGTAAACTTGCCATATCAGATATGTTGAGTGTTTCCATATCTTTGGCGATACGTTTGTTTAAACCTTTTAAGACAGTTCCATTGCCAAATTCAATAGCTAGGTCTACACTGTTTTCAATTGCCAAAATAGATTGCTTGTATTTTACAGGTTTAACAAGTTGTTCTTTTAAAAGAGAAACAGCCTCCGCTTTAGTTGCATAGCCCTGAGTTGTAACATTAGAAATAATAGGTGCGCTGAATTCCTCTTTAACCATTGAAGACATTAGCTCAGCTAATGGTTCTTGAGCTGGAGCAAGTAAAGCACAATGAGAAGCAACAGACATGTTCAAAAGTATTGCTTTCTTTGCACCTGCGTCTTTAAATGCTTGTTCTAAGTCAACTAAATCTGACTTCATACCTGCGACAACAAGCTGTCCATCTTGATTATAATTTGCCGGCCATACTTTTTTACCGTCTTTTTGAGCTTCAGCACAAACACTCTCAACGGCTTCATCAGCTATTCCGACCAATGCCATCATGCCAGCTTCAATTTCCTCACAGGCACTTTGCATTAAAGCACCGCGTTTATGTACAAGCTCTACGGCATCTACATAATCAATTGCACCGCTTGCGCAAAGAGCAGAAAATTCTCCAAGTGAATGTCCGAGAAACAACTCTGCGTTTACATCCGGGCATGCATCTTTGAAAAGACGATAAGCAATCATCTGAATCAAAAGAATAGCCGGCTGTGTGTAGGCAGTTTGAGATAATTTTTCATTTTCAGTGAAAAGTAAATCTTTAAAATCTACATTAATTCTTTGCCCGGCTTTTTCAAACATTTCTTTTGCAATATCTGAATTTTCATAAAAATCTTTTCCCATTCCTACAGATTGTGAGCCCTGCCCTGAGAATATCATAGCAATTTTTTTAGACATTTTTTATCCTTATATGTATTGTTTATTATCGGAGATTTTTTTTCTAAGTGTGTTTCTGTTGAGACCTAGTTTATCTGCCAGTTTTAGTTGAGACTTAAATTTTCTCAGTCCAGATTTTATAAGTGGAACTTCGTAAAGATAAAGAAAATTTCTATAATCACTGTTTGACCCAAGTCTTGAATAGAGATAATTATCTATAATATCCATAAGTTCGACATCTTTAATATCTTGAAGCAGATAACTGATCATAACTTGTCTTCTCAAAGAGTTTGAGTTTTGGCTTAAATCAGGTTGAAAATTCTTTAAATCGAACTTTTCATTACTGTTAAAGAGTAAAGCAGCCTCTTTAATAAAACTTTTAACTAAAACATCTACATCCTCAAGTCTTTGTGAAAGCGGAGGAATATCAAATTGCAGACTAAACAAATCATCAATATTCTCATCAAAAAATGAGCTTTTAGCCGTTGCAACAACACGTACATTATTTTGTTGTATAGCCTTAATAAGTCTTATAAGATTGGGTGAATTTTCTAAATTTGATATGATAATTTCTCTTGAATTTTCTAAAGCAACAAGAATATGATCAAAGTCGGATGCATCAATAATTTGAGCATCCGGAAGTATATATTTTGCAAGACTTTTCTTACCAACTCCGCTCTCTCCTGTAATGAGAGAGTTTACGCTGAGAGTTTTTAAAAGAGTTGCTGTTTTAAATGCTTGCGCTGAAGCATCTGATGCAGTTACGAAATTAGTGACATCCACAGCCGCTGCCGCCACCTGTACCACAACAACCTGAGTCATCTTGTTGGTTTTCAGCTGGAATACCTGTCATAGCCTCTTCAGCAGATGCATCTCTAATGTTGTTAATAGTAACACTAAACATTAGGTTTTTTCCCGCTAAAGGATGATTGAAATCAATTACTACTGTTTCAGCAGCAATTTCAGTAACTGTTACTTGAACAGTACCGCCATCTTCACCTTGCCCAAACAGTGTCATTCCAACTTCTAAATCAATACCTGCAAACTGGTCTATTGGCACTTCTTGCTTTGCTTCAGGGTTATGGCTTCCATAGGCATCTTCTGCTTTAACCATAACATCAGCTTTTTCTCCAATACTCATATTGGCAATTCCATTCTCTAATCCTGGAATAATTTGACCTTTTCCAAACATAAACACTAAGGGTGCACCGCCAACATTACTGTCAACTACAGTATTTCCATCACGAACTTCGTATTCTAACGATACAATTTGATTTGCTTCAATTGCCATTTTGTAAACCTTTATTTTATTTTTTTGGATTTTATCATAATTAAATTTAATGTGGCTGAAAAAAGTTAAACGTCTACTTGATTAAGTTTAACTGTTTTTGAGCTTTTTTTGCTTCCGAAGAATCAGGATATTTTGCAACAACACCTTTATAAAATGCTTTCGCGTTAGCTGTATCACCCGTTGCTTCCATTGATATCGCCGTATTTAACATAAGTTCAGGCATATAAGATGCATCCGAATACAATGTTGCACTTTGTTTATAATATGAAATAGCCTCATCATAATTTTTTCTTCTAAAATTCATATCAGCTATCATATAATGCGCGAAAGCCGGTTTATAATTTTTTTCAATAAGATAATTATAATATTCAATTGCATTTGTGTAATATTTTTTGTCGTAAAAAGCCTGTGCAGCACTTGAAATCTCAGTTGTTGACATAGCACTCAGTTCTGTACTGACAGATTTTTCTTCTTTTGCACTTGAAGTCTTTTGACCTTTGCTGGATGCAGATTTCATTTGACCAAGCAAAGCATTTAACTCATCTTTCGTTACATACTTTGAATTAATTGAATCAACTTGTTGGGAAATTTCTGCAAGCAGTACTTTTATTTTTTCAATACTCTCACTGTTTGTTTGAGAAACGCCACTCAACCTTTTTTCATATTCACTTGTTGCATCTGCATTTTCAGCTTTTTTTGCATTCATCTGGTCAATAATAACTTGATTGCTATGTGCTTTTCTACTTAAGTTTTCAATAATACTTTGCAATCCATCAAGTCTTTCACGCAGTGATTCAACTTCATTTGCCTGATTATTTGTTTTGACTTCGACTTTGCGAAGACTGTTTTTATTTTCTAAAATGACTTTTTCACTAGTTGTTAAACCATACGGATCTGAATGATCCAGGTTACCGGCACCGAACGCAGAAGGTTCGGCAGCCATTAAACTAAAAGGCACACTAAAAATAAAAAGTGTAGCTAAAAGATTTTTATTCATCGATTATGGAAGAAGTTTGAAATCTACACGACGATTTTGAGACCAACATTCTTTTGTTTTATCAGAACAAGTTGGATTGCTTTCGCCATAACTAACCATAGAAATACGACTTTCACTTACACCTTCAGATACTAAAGCTTTTTTAACTGCATCAGCTCTTTTTAAACCAAGTGCGATATTGTACTCATCACTACCCCACTCATCACAGTTACCTTCAAGTTTAATACCATAAGCACTAGCTTGAGCGTTTAATACTGATGCATCATTAGAAACTTTACTTGTGTTGTCACCAACAATGTCATATTTGTCAAATGCAAAGTATACTGTAGCAAGTTCTTTTTCAAGAGCAGCCATACGCATAGCGTCAGTCATCATATCACCATTATCAGCAGCAACTGCTTGAACTGGAGCAACTTCCTGAACAACTTGCTTATTTAAATCACTATTGTCCACTACAGGCTCTTTATCAGCACATCCACTAAAAACAAGAAGTGTTGCAACAACACCAGAAAGAATTACGTTTTTCATATTTGAGTTCCTCAAAATTAAATTTGCAGAATTATAGCAGAATAAAAACAAATTATGTCAAGAAAATTTTGCAATTTTTTGACAATTTATAAAGGGGTTACTAAACCCCCCGCAAACTACCAATCCATGGACTGTATACGGCCGCTAGAAAGTGGGAAAAGGAAGTTTCTGTTGTGGTTTAATCTTATAATTCCTATAGAACTTTGAGCTTGGTAGTTTTTTATGTAAATAATAGCATCTCCATCTTTAGAAAATCTAGGAAATTCATTCACTCCACCGGCCGTCAATCTTCTTATGGAATCTGACTTAGTAGAAATTAAATGCAGGTTAAATGTATTTGCAGAATACGCACTTGAACTTTCTCTCGCTTTATACACGATATACTCTCCATTTGCACTACATGACGAATTACTATTACCATAATAAACCAGTTGTTCTACACTCCCGCCATTCACATCAGTCGTAAATATATTTGGATAACCCATTCTTTCTGAGACAAACGCAATTTTGTTATTCTCAATAAATTGGCCGTTAACATCAATCCCTTTAAACGTGGTAATTCTTTTTTGTCTCTTCGTACCTACATTATAAGAAAAAACATCAGGCTGTCCATCTGGTGCCATCGTTAAAAGAAGTGTCTTCGCATCATCGCTTACATCGGAACAGACCATCATGCCATCAGATGAGAGTATACTTTTTTTATTTCCTGTTTTAACATCAACATACATAAGTGTAGGTTTTTTATTGTCAAGTGATGTATAATAAAAAGCACTTTGCTCTTGGTTTGCCCATTTAGGAAATATATTAAATCCACCGCTGACAATTACATGTGTGTAGGCTAAAGTATAATCTGAAATAATAATTTCTGTTCTTTTAGGGGCTATATTTTTTGCAAAAATAACTTTTTTCTTCATCCAAGCAACAGATGACTCACCCATGTACTCATTAATATCATAAGCCATAGCATGAGAAACAAAAACATGTATTTTATCATTTGATACTTTATAGTTTTTCCCAAGTACTTGCTGATTATTTTTTAGAAGTATCATCTGTACATTTAACGAGTTGTTGTCACCCTGAAATAATTTATATCTTAATACGTAGTTGAAATCTTTATTTTCAACTACAACATTTGAGGCATCAAAATTATTTGTGCGATAATATCTGTCTACATTCAATATCGATAAAACATTTAAATCTGCAATCAAAGTTTTAAAAAACTTCATTTTAAAACTTTGATCATAACTTACTGAAGCATCTTCCACTGCTATTGATGGAAGAGAATCAACTTTTTTTATAACTTCTATAGTTGCATCACTTGCAAATGATAGACTAAACAACAACAATATTGAAAAAAATATTTTCAAAACTACTCCTTTTGTGATGTCAAAATGACTATGTTAGTACTTCTTTTTCCCTCTGGATTGATAGGGAATAAAACATTTTCTAATCTTTTTTTTACCATATCGCACTCCTCGTTAAGAGCGTCATTTCCGGAATAAGACAAAATCCTAAAATCTTCAACTTTTCCCAAAGGACTTAAAGTTATAAGAACTTTTACACTATTTCCCTCAGTATTAACAGGCGGATTAAAATTTTCATAAACTAAACCTTGAATTTTAGCAATATATTCATTTACTTCCTCACCAGCTGATGTCTTTGTAGTTTTATCAGCTTTTTCTGCTTTGTCCAGATTTTTTACTTTTTCTGCGAAAGACTGTACTTCTTTCGTTTCAGATTTTGATTTATTTTTTTGAATTTCCTCAATACGCTTTGAGTTTTCAGGTTTTGGTTTTTCTTTTTTAACTATTTTTGCTGGTACATCACTAAAAAGATCTGCAACGTCAATAGTTTTAGATTTTTCAACACTTTTAACTTCCTGAGGAGGAGTATTGACAGGCTTACTTACCGTTTTTGTTTCTACAGTAGGTGTCTCTAATGAAATAGATATATAATCCTGCTTTGTAAGCCCGTAAGTTTTTATTTGAGATGTTACAAACATCATATATATAAAAAGAGAGAGGATGAATATAAAGAGAGAGAGTGATATTAAACCACTCACATAAAAATAATAATTATTTCTAGCCATTGGTAGCTAATGATACCTCAGTAAACCTGGCTTGTTTAACAGCAGCCAATACAGACATAACAACACCATAATCTAAAGTTTTATCTGCACTAATGAGTACAGTTGCTTTTTTATCCAAATTAGTTGCATAAAGGGAAAAATTATCCATAAAATCGTTTAGCAAATAAGTATCCTTATTGATTTTCACATTTAAATCTTTATCTACTGTAATATGAACAGGCGGTATTTTTGAGAGTTGTTTTGATGTAGAACCTTGTGGCAATTTTATATTTTCTTCATAAACTATATTTGGAGCTATAACCATTAATATAGCTAAAAGTACTAACATAACATCTACCAAAGGTGTAATATTTAATTCCGGGGAATCGTCCCAATTGTACATAATTAAACCCTACGAGCTAAAATTGCATCTGTTTGCATTTGTAAAATGCTTATCAATTCATACGATTTTCTTTTCAATATTTGATGATAAGTATATGCAAATATAGCAACAAAAATACCAGAAGCAGTAGCAACAAGTGCATCTGAAACGCCACTTGAAATAATAGACATACCTCCACTACTTTGACCAATATGCGTAAAAGTATCAAGGATAGAAACAACCGTTCCAAACAGACCAATAAATGGTGTTGTTGATGAAAAAACTGACAATACAGCTAAACCTTTTGTAGCTTCTTTAGTCGCAGCAAGCATACTTAAATCTAAAAGTTGCTTCGAAACACTTGCGCTGGCTTTTATAAAGTTATTTAAAAAAGAATTATGACTCACCGATGAAGAACCCAGAAGTAAAGATTCAAGTGAATTACTCTCTTTGGCCAACCAAGCATTTATATAAAAATAGCGGTAGAAAAACACCCAATTAAGTACAATGAAGTATACTGACAAAAGAGCCAGTACACCCAAAGTAACCGGATGACTTTTAATGTAAAAATCTATTAAATTATTTATCATTGCTTAAAATAGTTTTTGTGCAGCAGATTCTATTTTTGCCGATACAGAAGCTATTGCCGGATTAGAATCGGCAATATCTTTAATAAGCTCTTTAGCGTCTTCAAGTGCTTTTGCAATTGCACCTTCACTCTCACCACGAATAGCTACAGCACCTTCAACTAAAACAATTACTTTTTCTTCATCAACTTGAGCTACGCCCCAGTTTATTAAAATAGATTCGACTGATTTATCTTCTCTTTCAACATCAACAACACCCGCTTCTAACAAAGTTGTCAGAGAAGCATGATGTGCTAATACGCCGAACTCTCCCTCTTCACCAGGGAGAACTACGCTAACAACCTCGTCATTAAAAATGAGGCCATTAGGAGTCAGAATTTCAAGTTTAAACTTATCCATGTCAGTCCTTTAGTATAGATTACTTACTTTTTTGCTTTGCAGCTTTTTCAATAGCTTCATCCATTCCACCAACCATGTAGAATGCAGATTCTGGCATATGATCGTAATCACCATTTAAGATTCCTTTGAAACCTTTAATAGTATCTTCAAGAGTAACATATTTACCTGGAGAACCTGTAAATACCTCTGCAACGAAGAATGGCTGAGAAAGGAATTTCTCAATTTTACGAGCACGTTCAACAACATTTTTATCATCTTCAGAAAGTTCATCCATACCAAGAATCGCGATAATATCTTGAAGGTCTTTATACTTTTGAAGTGTTTGTTGTACTCCACGAGCAACACCGTAGTGTTCTTCACCTAAAATTTGTGGATCAAGTAGTCTTGAAGTTGAATCCAATGGATCAACTGCAGGATAGATACCTTTTTCAGCAATTTTACGGTTGAGTACTGTTGTTGCATCTAAGTGAGCAAAAACAGAAGCCGGAGCCGGGTCAGTTAAATCGTCCGCTGGTACATAAACAGCTTGAACAGAAGTAATTGAACCATTTTTAGTCGATGTAATACGATCTTGTAATGCACCCATTTCACGAGCAAGTGTCGGTTGGTAACCAACAGCTGAAGGGATACGTCCAAGAAGCGCAGACATTTCCGAACCAGATTGTGCAAAACGGAAGATATTATCAATAAACATAAGTACGTCTAGTTTCTTCTCATCTCTAAAGTACTCAGCCATTGTAAGACCTGTTAATGCAATACGGTTACGTGCTCCTGGAGGCTCACTCATCTGTCCGTAGCACAGTGCAACTTTATCCAATACGTTTGACTCTTTCATCTCGTAGTAAAGGTCATTTCCTTCACGAGTTCTTTCACCAACACCAGCAAATACTGATAAACCGTCATGACCATGAGCAACATTGTGAATAAGCTCCATGATAATAACTGTTTTACCAACACCAGCACCACCGAATAGTCCAACTTTACCACCCTTAGCGTAAGGAGCAAGCAAGTCAACAACTTTGATACCAGTTTCAAACATCTCTGTCTTAGTTGACTGATCAACTAATGGCGGAGGAGCACGGTGTATAGACCATGTTGGAGCATCAGTTACCTGGTCGCCGCCATCAATAGTTTCACCAATTACATTAAAAATACGTCCTAATACTTTTTCTCCAACCGGAACCATAATAGGAGCACCTGTAGCAGTAGCATCCATGCCGCGTACTAAACCTTCACTCATATCCATAGCGATCGTTCTAACACGACCGTCACCTAAGTGAGCTGCAACTTCAAGAACTAAACGAAATTCATTGCCCTCAACTTTAACTTTAACTTCGATTGCTTCGTTAATTACTGGAAGATAACCATCAAAATCAACGTCAACAACCGGGCCCATTACCTGGCTAATTTTACCAATCATATTTTTCTCCATTATTTCATCGACTCCACACCACTTATAATTTCTATAAGTTCTGTAGTAATAGATGCTTGTCTAGCTTTATTGTATTTAACATTTAAAGATTTCACCATATCTTTAGCATTTTTAGATGCTGCATCCATAGCTTGCATTCTTGCACTATGTTCTGCCGCAACTGAATCAATTAAAGAATAGTACATATTGTATTGAATATATTTTTTCACTAAAGTATCAAGCATTTTAGCTTCATCTTGAGCTTCAACTTCTAGAGTTGATTGTTGATGTTTGCTACAATCGAAATCATCTGCATTTACCGGAAGTACTTTATTTACATGTAACTGTTGAGTTATTATGTTTAAATATCCGTTATATACAATATGCAGACCATCTATTTTGCCATCCATATAATCTTCTACAGAACTTGCTATAAATTCATCAGATCTAACTTTATCAGGCTTTGAACTTAAATCTCTAACTTCGTCAAAGAGTACAACTTCATTATATTTAAAATATTCAATACCTTTTTTACCGACCCCACGTAAACGCACTTTTACATTTTTTTCTTTGTACTGTGCTAAAAGTTTACTGACAGCTTTAATAGTTTGAATATTAAAACCCCCACATAAACCCTTATCTGCAGTAATAAAAACAATGTCAACAATTTTTGGATTTTCAATCTTTTCAAAACAACGATTGTCCAATCCTCCAACTTTACTACATTCTATGCGTCCTGCTATTTCGGCAATTACCTGATTCATTTTTTGAGCATAAAGACGAGAACGTTTTGCTAACTCTTCTGCACGGCGAAGTTTGGCAGTTGATACCAATTTCATTGCGCGTGTAGTTTTCTGAGTGTTAGTTACACTTCCAATCTTTCTTTTAATATCTTTCAAGTTTGCCATAAAGTTTTCCTTATGCCGCTACAAAAGTAGCTTTGAACTCTTCAAGTGCTTTAATCATAAGTGCTTTAGTATCATCATCTACTTTTGAAGAACTTCTAATGTTATCAAAGATTTGAGGATAAGACGCTTCAATAAACGGATACATTTCAGCTTCAAAACGAACAACGTTTGACGGGCTCATATCATCTAAGAAACCTTCATTACCTGCGAATATAATCATAACTTGTTTTTCAGCTGAGAGCGGAGAGAAAGGTCCTTGTTTTAAAACTTCTACCATTCTTTGTCCACGTTCTAGTTGCTTACGAGAAACTTCATCCAAATCAGATGCAAATTGAGCAAATGCTTGAAGTTCACGGTATTGTGCAAGATCAAGTCTTAATGTACCTGCTACTTGTTTTGTTGCTTTAATTTGAGCAGCACCACCAACACGAGAAACTGAAAGACCAACGTTAATCGCCGGACGAACACCCGAGTTGAAAAGATCTGTTTCTAAAAATATTTGTCCATCAGTGATAGAGATAACATTTGTTGGAATATACGCCGCAACGTCCCCAGCTTGTGTTTCAATGATTGGAAGTGCAGTTAAAGAACCAGCTCCCTTTTCATCACTTAATTTTGCAGCACGCTCTAGTAAACGAGAGTGTACATAGAAAACGTCACCTGGGTATGCTTCACGGCCTGGAGGGCGACGAAGAATAAGTGACATTTCACGGTATGCTACTGCATGTTTAGATAAATCATCATATACAATTAGACCATGTCTTGCGTTATCACGGAAGTACTCAGCCATTGTAACACCAGTATATGGAGCTAAAAATTGAAGAGCAGCAGCTTCTGCACCTGTAGCAGAAACGATGATAGTGTATTCAAGAGCACCATGGTCTTCTAAACGACGAACGATTTGTGCAATTGTAGACTCTTTTTGACCGATAGCTACGTATACACAAACAACACCATTACCTTTTTGATTGATAATTGCATCGAGAGCTACTGTAGTTTTACCAGTTTGTCTGTCACCAATGATAAGTTCTCTTTGACCACGGCCAATTGGAACAAGTGCATCAATAGCTTTAATACCAGTTGCTAATGGCTCATGAACAGATTTTCTATCCATAATTCCAGGCGCTTTTTCTTCAACGAAACGAGTTTCAGTTGTTTCAATCGGACCTTTACCATCAATTGGCTCACCAAGTGCATTTACAACACGACCTAAAAGAGCATCACCAACTGGAACACGAAGAAGACGGCCAAGTCTTTTTACAGACATACCCTCGCGAAGTCCAGAACCAGCGCCAAGAATAACAACACCAACGTTGCTTTCTTCAAGATTCATTACTAAACCTCTTGTTCCATCTTCGAACTCTACCATTTCTCCAGCCATTACATTACTAAGTCCGTAAACTTTTGCAACGCCATCTGCATAAGAAACAATTTTTCCAATTTCGTTAATATCAACACTTAATTCAAAGTTATCGATACGTTCTTTAATTATTGAGCTGATTTCATCAGCTTGAATTTTTGCTACCACTATTTGTTCTCCTCTCGTTGAAAGTTAAATTGCTTTTACTATGTGTTCTATAATTTGACTATTGATTCTTGATTTAGAAAAATTAATCTCTATTCCAAGGCTCTCTACATTTACTTTAATCCCATTAAAATCATCTTTAACAAATGTTAATGAAATATTAGAATCAAATTTTTTACTTAAACCACTACTTAATTGCTCAATCACACTTGAGTCAATATCGCTGTCACTATAAACAAGTCCATTATAAGATTTCGTTGCGTTTGATAAGCTTTTCTTTAACTCTGCAGCGATTGCAGGGATAATATCTATGCGCTTATTTTCAACAAGAAGTTTTATAAAATTGTTTATGTTATTAGAGTTTGCAGATTTAACAGCATCTAATAAAATGTTCAATTTGTCATTACTGTTTACATTCGGATTGTTAACAATACTTACAAATTTATCATTTTTAAACGAATGAGCTAATGCAGTAAAAATTGTAGTCATATTTTCTATTGATGCTACATCAGAACCACTTGTAAGTGCTTTAATATATCTTTTTGCAATTAATTCTTCCATGTTATGCCACCTTCTTTAAGATAACATTTGCCATAGCTTCTTTATCAAAACCATCACTACTTTGACTTAATACTACGTCAAGTACCTCTTCAACAACTTTGCGAACCATTTTTCTTTGTTCGAAATCAGTTGATGTCTTGTACTGTTTTAATAAGTTTTCTAAGTCAGCTTCATTTTGTAAAAGAATATTATCACCAATGATTTTATTCTCTTTCTTTGACGTTATTGCTAACTCTTCTGCAAATTTTTCTGCATCAGATATCTTTACTAAAGCTTCTTTTCTAAGAGCTATTGACTCATTTAACTTGTCTTGCACCTTTTTCAATTCATCAGCAATTGCCTGACTTCTTGATGTAAAATAATTTTTTACAGGCTCAGCTACTAAATACCAAACTAGACCAGCGAATAATGCAAAGTTTACTGTTCTTTGGATTATATCCGTACCAGCGTGCTCTGCATCAGATGCAAATGCAAAAGTTGATATCATTAGCATTAATACTAAAATTCTACTCACAAAACATCCTTTATATCTGATTAAATTTAGCTTTAACAGCTTCTTTAAACAATGGAACTTGAGACATTAAGTCGCTTGTTAATTCTTCTTTAGATTTAGCAAGTGTTTGCTCAAATTCTAAATATTCCTTAGCCAATTCTGCACGTCTTGTCTCTAACTTACTTTCTGCTAATTCTTTAGCATCCGCAATAACTTTTTCTCTTAGGGCCGAAGCTTCCAATTTAGCATTCATAACTATAGATTTCGCTTTTGAATTCAATTCGTTGATTTCATTATCATTTGAGCCTACTTTTTCTAGGTCTTTTTTAATGTCATCATCACGTTTATTCATATATGCGAACAATGGGTTATAGAGCCAACTGTTAAGAACGGCGATAAGAGAAAGAAATACAACGAATGTTGCCAAAAGCAGTATTGGGTTTATATCTAACATAGCACCTCCTAAAAGTTGCGAAATTATACTATGACAAAATTGAAAGGATAGTTAAAGTGGCTGTAAAATTTAAAATATTTTATAACTTTGATAAGATTTGGAATAAAATGTGACACTTTTAAATTATTTATTGAGGTAGTTTAGAAAACTTTCTATTTCTTCTTCGTTTTCAAACTCAATTGTAAACTGATTTTTAGATGATTTACATCTAAAACCTAAAAAATCCACTTTATTTCTGAGTTTTGAAAAATCATAGCTAGCTTTCACAATATTTGGAACTTTAGCTGGTGCTTCGTCTTTCATGTTTTTAATCATAGACTCAACATCTCTTACGCTCAGCTTCTGCCCTACAATAGAATTCACCATAAGCTGTTGGTCTTTTTCATCCAAACCTACCAAAACTTTTGCATGGCCGGCCGTAATCTTTTTTTCAATCAAAGCTCTTTGTGTTTTTATCGAAAGTTGCAGAAGTCTCAAACTGTTTGTAATATGTGCTCTGCTTTTATGTATCATTAAAGAGAGTTCATCATGTGTAAACTCATGAATCTTGAGTAGTTCTCCATATGCTTCAGCTAGTTCAATTGCGTTTAATTCTTCTCTTTGAATATTTTCAATAAGAGCGTACTGTCTCATTTTCTGCTCATCAGAATTGAGTAAAATAGCCTTTATTGTCTTTAATTTTGCAAGCTTTGAGGCACGGAGTCTTCTCTCACCCGCTATTAAAATATATCCGTCTATATCTTCACTCACTACAATCGGCTGAATTAAACCATCTTTTTTAATTGATTCAGCTAATTCTAAAAGAGATTCATCATCAAAAGATTTTCTTGGCTGAAATGGGTTTGGTCGAATCTCTTTGAGTGAAAGTTCCAAAACAGCATCCTGTTTTTTTGTTCCCTCATTGCTATACGCTTCATCAATTTCTCCAAAAAGTGCATCTAATCCTCTGCCTAAAGCCTGTGCTTTCATCTCATAATTGCCTGTGCTAAATTTTGATACGCTATGGAGCCTATAGATTTTACATCATATAAAATTGCCGGTTTTCCAAAAGATGGAGATTCAGCCAATTTTACATTTCTAGGCACCACAATATATTTTTCATTTTCATCTTTAAAAAGTTTTGTTTTAAAATGTTGTCTTAAGTCTGCATACACCTGCTTTGAAAGGTTATTTTGAGAACTGTACATTGTAGGCAAAAAACCAAGAATATTTAATTTTGGATTGATTGATTTACGAACCAATTTGACCGTATTTAAAAGTTGCGCCAAGCCCTCAAGCGCAAAAAATTCGCATTGAATCGGTATAATTACGGAGTTTGAAGCTGATAACGCATTGATTGTCATAGGCCCAAGTGCCGGTGGAGAATCTATAATAATATAATCATAATCTTTTCTTACATTTGCAATGGCATTTTTAAGGATAAGCTCTCTGCCTTTAGCATTGTCTGCATCATAGTACTCTTTTTCAATCCCAACCAAACCAATATTTGAAGGGGCAAGATGCAGAGTCGGCAAATCAGATTTTAAAATTATGTCTTTTAACTTTTTTGTCCCGATAAGAACATGGTAAATATTGAATTCATAATCATTTCTATGAAATCCAAGGGATGTTGTTGCGTTTGCTTGTGGATCTGAGTCGATTAAGAGCACCTTTTTTTCTGCAACAGCTAAAGACGCGGCTAGATTCACAGCAGTAGTTGTCTTACCAACCCCACCCTTTTGATTTGCTATTACAATTACTTCACTCATCTTAAACTATACATCCTCTCGCCGTTACTGATTATCGAGCCATCGCACTGAAGTATGGCATTGCCTAAAGAAATTTTTAAATTATTTTTATGTGTAAAAAAGTTTTGGTTCCTGTAAAATTCTAACTCATATTTACTAAAAACTTGCTTCCATGAACTTTTTTTTTCTACATTTTTAAAATACAATTCTAATAAATTTTTTATATCTATTTCTATATCTATCTTTGAAAAGTTTTCAGGAGATTCAACTAAATTTAACCCAACCCCACAAATTATGGTGTTATTGCTTATATTTGTAATCATTCCACCTATTTTAAATTCATCCAAATAAAAATCATTCGGCCATTTCAGCCAAACTTTAGAACCTAAATTATTCAAAATTTCTTTTAAAATATGTGAAAAATACAAGGAACACGATTCCAATTTCAAATCTTGCGGCAAATCATCTAATGAAAGAGCAAAAGATAAAAAAAGATTTCCATCTAAACCTATCCATTCATTTTCCCTGCTTCCTATACCCCGCGTTTGAACTTTTGCACAAACAGCTACAGGGGCTTTTAACTTTCCACTGGAGAGTGATTGTTTAAGATATATCTGTGTCGAGTCTACGCTCTCAAGATAAAGTATCTTCATTTTGTAATCTTTTTCCATTTATATAAGAGAGTACATCCATCTCTTTTTTAGATTCAGGCTGAACAGCATAGATTTTTAAGCTTCCTTTTTTACACCCGACGATAATACTGTCCGAATTTATTTTTAAAATTTTGCCCATCTCATTTGCACTCTGTGTCTCTTCTAAACTTATTTTTTTTAGCTTTAAACCACTTGAGAGATAAATGCCCGGCCACGGAGTATATGCACGGTATTTATTGTAAAGTTCCAGCGCATCATCAAACGCAACCTCTCCGTCTTGTTTTGTGATTTTTGCACAGTGTGTTGCTTGCGTTTCATCTTGTTTGATCGGCGTGTATGAGCTGAAATTTCTGAGCACTTCCAGAGTCAAATCAGCCGCACACTCTGTCAATCGTTCAAAAAGTGTCTCGACCATTTCATCCGGCCCGACATCAATTGTAGATATTTTAAGTATATCACCTGTATCTAAGCCAACATCCATAAGCATCGCCGTCACACCGGTTGTGCTTTCGCCATGCAGCAGCGTTTGCTGAATCGGGCTTGCACCTCTGTAACTTGGCAATATGGAAGCATGCAGATTGATACATGGAGCATGGTCTAAAATTTTCTTTGGTAAAATCTGCCCGTATGCTGCAACAACGATAAAATCACACTCAATTTTTAAAAGTTCTGTAACCGTCTCTTCATCTCGTAAACGAGTCGGCTGATAAACGTCTATTGCGTTTTGCCCAGCCAAAATTTTCACTTCAGGAGCGGTCATAATTTTTTTTCGTCCTACCGGTTTGTCTGGCTGTGTGTAGACTGCCACTACATCAATATCTTGAGCATCTATCAAACGCGATAAAATTACCTTTGCATATTCCGGCGTCCCCATAAAGATAACTTTCATAACTCAACCTTTGCTAAAGAGCGTTCCACCCGTATGTTTTTTTTCTAATAAAAAGCTTTTCACATCACCCAAATCAAAACCGCTTGCCAAAAACATACTTGTATCTGCGTTTAGAAGATAGTTTGCCGCTTTAAGCTTGGTAACGATGCCGCCTGTCGCAAAAATATTGTTTGGACTCACCTCTTTTGAAAGCTCTTCCATACTAATTGTATTCACAACTTTAAGTACTTTAGCAGCTGCGTTTACTCTTGGATCTGAGTCATAGTAAGCGTCTATATCAGAGAGAATCACCAAAATATCTGAATTTGTATGCTTCGTCATATATGCTGAGAGTTGGTCATTATCTCCAACAACCAACTCTTCAGTCGCTGTCGCATCATTTTCATTAACAATAGGAATAACACCATTTTCTAAAAGTGTGTCTACTGTATTTTTAATACGCATTATGTCATCAGTTTTGTGAAAATTTGCAGCACTTACCAAAACCTGTGCAGTGGTAATATTATAATCTAAAAACTTCTTAGCATACATTTTCATGAGCACAGGCTGACCGATTGCTGCTAAAGCCTGTTTGTTTTTTAAGACCGAGCGATCAAGTTTGAGTTCTGTAAAACCAGCTGCGACTGCGCCAGAAGAAACTAAAATTACTTCATTTTCTTTTTTGAGTTCTGCTAGAAAATCAACCAAAGCCTGCATACGTTCACGAGCAATAGCTCCGTCTTGCGTTAAAACAGCAGAGCCAACTTTAACTACAACTCTACGCATGACTACTGTCTGTCTACTTGGACTAAATTAAATAAAGCGTGTTTAAGCGCTTCAATGTTTTTATTTGCCGCTGAAGATATTGGTGCTACAAAGTAAGGAAGAGTTTTATCAAAACCTAAAGTTGCATCTGCATTATCTTGAATAAAATATGGCATTGTTTCATCAAAATCAAGTTTAGAACTTTTTGTAGCTTCCAGTCCTAATAATTTCAAAAAGTCATTTACAAGTGTATCCATCTCTTCTACAGGAACAACGTCTGCTCTTGTGAGTGCAATAGCATATTTACTCTCTCCAAGTTTTTCAGAAAAAGATGCAATCTCATGCTTGAGTGTTTCAATCTGCTCCTGCAAGTTTCTGTAAGAACCTAAATCCACCATATAAAGAAGAATTTTTGTACGCTCTATATGTCTTAAGAACTCAATTCCCAAACCTTTTCCTTCATGAGCGCCGCCAATAATTCCAGGAATATCCGCCATAATGAAAGATTCAAAATCTCCAATATTTACCTGTCCTAGTTTTGGTGTAAGCGTTGTAAATTCGTAGTTTGCAATCTCAGGACGTGCATTTGAAACAGTAGAAATGAGTGTAGATTTTCCAACATTTGGAAAACCTACAAGTCCAACATCTGCTATAAGTTTCAAATCAAGTTTGATTTTTCTTGTTTGTCCTTTTTCTCCAGGCTGCGCATAGGTTGGTCTTTGGTTGGTAGAAGATTTAAAATGAACATTTCCAAGTCCGCCTTTTCCACCCTCGATAAATTTCTCTTCCTGACCGTCGATGAGCATATCAAAGATTACTTCTTCTGTGTCAGCATCTATAATCTGCGTACCAGGAGGCACAATAATTACTTTCTTAGCGCCAGATTTTCCAGCCATGTTTGAGCCTTCACCCTGAACACCGTTGTCTGCTTTAATATGCATTTTTTTCTGAAAGTGAGAAAGGGTATGCGTATTATTATCGCATTTAAACCAGATATCTCCGCCTTTTCCGCCGTCGCCGCCGTTAGGGCCACCGTTTACAACGAATTTTTCACGGCGAAACGCAACACACCCTTGTCCACCTTTTCCTGAACTTACTGTTAATTCGACACTATCTGTAAACAAGTGCTCTCCTTTTGATTTTTCTTTAGCTTATACGCTAATATGTAAGATTTCCAAGTAAATCTTGAAAATCGAGATAAACTATTCTTGACTATTGCTTGAATACTTAAAAATTCACTTGAACGTTATAAAGAGTAAATTATTAAATATTTTAAATTGATTTAGGTGTTAAAACCCGATTGATTTGAAGATGAAACATTTGGGCAAAAGCCCAAATATTGTAGAATTATGCAGCAGGTATAATAGAAACTTGTTGACGTTTTTTGTCTTTTCTTTCGAATTTAACAACGCCGTCTACTAATGCGTAAAGAGTATGATCTTTACCCATACCCATGTTTTTACCTGGGTGAACTTTTGTTCCACGTTGACGAATAATGATGTTACCAGCTACTACAGCTTCTCCACCGTATTTCTTTACACCAAGTCTTCTACCAGCCGAGTCACGATTATTCTGTGTACTACCTTGACCTTTCTTATGTGCCATATTTTACTCCTTACTTTTAGTTACGCAGCTATCTTAACGATGCGAACACGAGTGTAGTCTCTTCTGAAACCACGTTTTACTTTACTGTCTTTACGACGACGTTTTTTGAAAGTGATAACTTTTTTGTCACGACCTTCGTTGATAACTTCAGCAGTAACAACAGCACCACTTACGAATGGAGTTCCCATTTTAAGCTCACCAGCGTTCACAGCTAAAACTTCTGTAATTTCGATAGTTGCTTTTGGTTCAAGAGACATTTTGTCAAAATTTAAAATGTCACCCTCTTGAACTTTATATTGCTTACCACCGTTTTTAATAATTGCGTACATATACAAGTCCTTAATCTTTAATACTATAAAAATCCTTGAGCAGACTAAAAAGCCTAGTTCATAGGTATATCTCTATAAAAAGTTCGCAATTATATCCATCAAAGCTTTAAGTTTTGTTTAATTCTTATAGATAAACTCTGGAAATATCAAAATTATGCCTATGATTGAAACTTTTATTCTAGCTCTAGCTGCATCAGGTACATATCTTCACCATCAATTACATCAAGATTTAAACTTTCGCACTCAGGACACATATACTCTAGCTTGTTCAGAGTTGACGTTTGCAAACACTCGTTACACCTAATTACAATGGGTTGAATATTCAGAACAAATTCACAGCCATCACAGATTGTATTCTCTTTAAAAGTGTCAAATGCAGTCTTTAAAAGCTCCGGTTCGACACCACTCATTACACCAATTTTGACAACAACCTTTGTTACTTTTGTTGCTGCGTTTGCGGTCGCATTTTCTTCGCAGGAGTCTAAAAGAGACTGGACTATACTATATTCATGCATCACATCACCTCAGCATATTCTAGGCAGTAGTTCGCCTGTCGGCGTTTCTAAAAATCTTGAAGTTCCCCAAGCACTTTTTAAGACAACTTTTTTAAGATGTGTTTGCGTTACCTGACCTATGACAGTTGCACTTGAGCAAAATTCAAAGTTTTGCAGAATTTCAACGGCTCTTTGTGCGTCTTCTCTTTTTACAGCGAGCACAAAAGTTCCCTCATTTGCAAGAGCCGTCGCTTCAAAACCGAGCATTTCGCAAATTCCTTTGACCTCATCACTCACAGGAATTTTCTCTTCCTCTACCTCTATGCAAATATTTGATTGTTTGGCCCATTCATTCAAAACAGCACTTACCCCGCCTCTTGTAGCATCGCGCATTGCTGTAATATTTATACCGGCATCCAGAAGCGCTTTTACCTGAGGGAAAAGTGAATTACAGTCACTCTTCAAAGCACTGCTCATCTCCATTCCCTCGCGTGCTGCAAATATCGTTGCTCCATGAGCGCCAATATCACGATTGACAAGAATAACATCCTCTTCAGTAATATTATTGGAGCTAATGCCTTTTTTGAGGACTTCACCAATGCCTGTAGTATTGATGAAGATTTTGTCTACACTTCCTTTGGGTACAACTTTTGTGTCGCCGCTGACAACAATCGCTGCGTTTACTTCAAGCTCTATTTTCATACTTGCAACAATTCTTTCAAGTTCTACAACTTCAAAACCCTCTTCTATAATAACACTGCACGTAAGATATTTTGGTTTTGCCCCCATCATAGCCAGATCGTTACAAGTTCCGCAAACCGCCAATTTTCCTATATCTGCACCGGCAAAGAACAAGGGTGAAACCGTAAAACTGTCCGTAGAAAACGCAAGTTCTCCATTATGAATTATTGCCGCATCTTCGCTTTTTTCTAAAATCTCATTTTTAAAAGCTTTATAAAAGACCTG